>ERZ1669249.36-NODE-36-length-94859-cov-7.629984_pt1 | contig 94859 bp, 100 predicted proteins | sample MGYA00579293_ERZ1669249 | MGnify/ENA primary metagenome ERZ1669249 (study PRJEB41166, sample SAMN08046057) | hot springs metagenome | biome: hot spring; feature: neutral hot spring; material: thermophilic sediment; isolation source: thermophilic sediment from... | reverse complement strand
AACCAATGAGTTGCTCAAAGGAAAACCTCGCCCTTCAGTGCGGGGAGGAGGTCAGCAAGTCATGGCTAAGCATCCCTAACAGAGGTAGGGTACCTAGGACTAGGACCCTTAGGATCTGGCTAACGAATGGATGTAGCTACAGGGTTAGGGATGGCTGTGTCGAAGTTTTAGGTGGATATAAGCTTAGGATAATTGGCTGGGATAGGAGATATGATAGCTACCCAAGTGGGGATGCAATACTGTTATTTAAGGATGGCAAGTTCATTCTAAAGATATCTAAGCATGTACCCAAGCCAGTCAAGTATGTTGCTAGAGGTGTTCTAGCTGTTGATGTTAATGAGAAGCATATTGTCGTAGGGAATAGCAAAACTGAGCATAGGTTTAAAACAGCTGTTAGAAGAGCACTGCACTATAAACAATTAGCCGAGAACCTCCAAAAGAGGTATTCTTCAGCAAAGTATAGTGCCTGGGTTAGGAGGAGAGGTGTTAGAGAGAGGATTAAGTACTTCCACAGAAAGGCTAGGAACATTATTGAGGACTGGGCAAAGAAGACATCACATGAAATAGTAGCTTTAGCTAAGCGACACCAGTATGCAGTAGCCAGGGAGGACTTAACAAACCTGGTGAACAGTCTTAGGAAGCTACCAAAGGAACACAGAGTCTCTCTTCTAATACTAAGCTATAGAAGATTAGAGCTGTGGATTGACTGGCAGTGCGAGAAAAACGGAGTACCCATAATTGTTGTAGAGCCAAGGGGAACATCAATAAAATGCCCAATGTGTAGCTCAAGGCTTGTTGAGAACGGCTACAGAAGATTGAGGTGCCCTAGATGCGGGTTCGAAGCCAATAGAGACACGGTAGCAGTATTAAACATTAAGAAAAGAGCACTTGAAAAGATGGGGGGATCTCTGGCCGCCCCGACTGCCCCGCAAATGACAGATGTAGACCCGAATAGATGCGGGGAACCAGTAAACCCCCTAGAGGGAACCCTCGCCCTAAAGGGCGAGGAGGAGGTCAGTTAAGTGAACTAGAATGGATATTGATTTTTTCCTGGAAAAAATCCTCGATATAGCTAAGCAGTATTATCCTGATGCAGTTGCGGATAAAGTCTTGATTAAGAAGAACAAACTGTTTATTTATGGGAGAATAGATGATAAGTGGTTTAAGGTAATAATTAATAAGCAGAAGGGAGATGTCCGCGTATACTCGCCCTCAAAAACAATAGAGCACGTCCTGAAGAGGAGGCTCGAGGAGTATGTCCAGAACAAGCGCTATATATAGAAAGAAGATCAGCGTTGGGCTAGAGATTCTGGCAAAGGTTCTTTCAGAAAACATTACTGATAGAAAAGCTATCGTATCTATACTTAAGGATTACTATCAGGCAAGCGGAGTCAAGCCATTCATGGGGGCGAAAGTTAGGGAGGACCTGTACGATAAGGAGCTGACAACGCTTTACGTGATCGGTAAGTACGGTATGGGTCTTGATGAGGATAACAGAGAGGTCTTCGAGAAGATATTTGATAAAGAGTTGAAGATAGAGAAAGCAATTGAATTGTTGCTCTCAAGCATGGATGCGCAACAGAAAAGAGAAGCTATAAAGAAAATAATGGAGACAGAAATTGATGGTAACGAGGCCTCAAGGATTTTCAGGGTGGCCTTCACAAAAGTAATTCTTGGATTCGGGAAAGAGGAGGATTTCGCAAGGCTATTATCAGCTTTCCAAGAGGCGTTTCCAGAGCACAAAAAAACAGTTGAGAACTACGCTAAGTTCTATATCGCTTACAGGCTATCAGAAAAGTTATACACAGGCGAGATATCAGATAAGCTTAGCAAGGAGATTGAGAAGCAAGCAATGAATTTAAGGCTCGGTCTGGGCTTCACTCTTCCAGATGATAAGTACATTTACGCTATAGCGAAGAACGTTTTCGGTGTTCCCCCGGACAAGCTATCCAGAATTCTCTCATTAAAGGAGGAGGCAGGGGATCAGAAAGAGTGAAGGAAGTACTAGGCGTTAAGTTAAGCAGAGGTGTTATTGAGGCTGAGAAGACAATTATCCCCCCTGTCCCCCAAGGACATTCCCTTGTAAAAGTACGAGAACTCATGATAACACCACTAAACATCTTGCATCAACATGAAAAGCCGCTTGTAGGCATTCTGCACGGAAGCGATATAGATAGTGGAAAAGAGGTTATTTCAACTGGAGTGTGCAATGAACATGGCTTCTATAATAATGAGTTTTTAGGGTGGAGCCTTACTCCTTATCCATCATGTGGTTTGTACTTGCCTCCAGAAAGCTTGGAGGATAAGGTTCTATACCCATTGTTATCAATAGTCCAGGACGCCGTGGACAACCTTGAGGGAGAGGTCCTGGTTGTAAGCAAGGGTGGATTACTATACTCGTTGTTCGAGTCAGCGGTAACGATGAAGTACAGGCTTTACAGCGGTGTAGGAAGCACGCATTTAAAAAAGGAACCTTTGATATCAATTGATAAGCTGAAAGGCTCTTCGTGGGACACAGTTCTAGTCTTAACTATTCATAGAGCTCTCATTACAGACGTGTTCAACTTGATAGGTGATGCTGGAAAGATTCTGTACACACCTATTAATAGATGCGTTTCTAACCTGCTGTACACTAACTGCTCTAGTTGTATCGTCAAGATACTTTCAACAAAGAAGGTTCTAGAAAATGATTGGATTCGAAAAATAGATAAGCACACCCTATCAAAGCACATCGACAGAATAAATGTAAGTTATTTACCGCTCGAAGTAAGCAAGCCATACATAATCCTTGAATTCAAGGACTAGAGTTAATTAGGACATAAACTCTGAGTTTTATACGTATAGATTAAATGGAGAATAACCATGAGCACGAATGAATACATGCCATTAAGCGTCGAGCAAATCATAGAGATGAAAGAAGAGGGAATCAAAGTCGAACTTAGAGGATGGATTCACAGAAAATTTGCTGTTGGAGGAAAAATTTTTGTTTGGCTACGCGATCACTCGGGTTATATCCAATGTGTTGTCGATAAAAGTGCTGTTGAACAAAACGTTTATGAGGCTTTTGATAAAGCCAGGAGGGAAAGCAGCATCACTATAAGGGGATACACCAAGCTTGACCAAAGAGCACCAGGCGGGGTTGAGGTCAGGGTTACCGATGGTAGGGTTATTCATAACAGCGAGGACTTTCCCATAAAGGGCGGCGAAAGCGTGGAGTTTCTTCTTGATAACAGGCATTTATGGCTTAGGGCAACTAGAATGCAAGCGATAATGAAGATAAAGCACTCGTTGCTCAAGGCTCTGAGGGATTATTACATAGCTGATGGGTGGTTCGAGGTTACTCCCCCGATTCTTACCAGCACAGCCGTGGAGGGGGGAGCAACTTTATTCAAGGTTGATTACTTCGGTGAACCAGCCTACCTCAGCCAGAGCGCCCAGTTCTACCTAGAGGTGCTCTGCTACAGCCTCGGGAAGGTGTGGTCGATAACCCCGAGCTTCAGGGCCGAGAAGTCGAGGACCAGGAGGCATCTCAGCGAGTACACGCACTTCGAGGTTGAGGCAGCTTGGATGGAGATGGAGGAGCTGATGAAGGTGGCCGAGCAATCGCTTGAGTATATCGTGGGAGTCGTGGTTGATGAAAGAAGAAAGGAGCTAGAGATTCTTGGCAGGGACGTGAGCAAGCTTGAGAGGGTAAAGGCCCCGTTCCCCAGAATTACATATAGAGAAGCTATTGAGCGTTTATCGAGAAAAGGATTCAACGTGAAATGGGGTGATGACCTGGGAGCGGATGAGGAGGCAGCCTTGACAACCGATTTTGACTCTCCGTTCTTCGTTTACTACTTCCCGAAGAGCTTAAAGCCCTTTTACATGAAGATAGAGCCCTCTGACCCCAGCGTGGTAAGGGGCTTCGACATGCTGGCTCCAGAGGGCTATGGAGAAATCATAGGTGGTAGCCAGAGGGAGGATGATTACGAAACACTGCATAGCAGAATAGTGGAGGAAGGCTACGACCCAGCAGACTACTACTGGTACCTTGACCTCAGAAAGTACGGTTCCGTTCCTCACAGTGGCTTTGGGCTAGGCGTGGAGAGAGTGCTGATGTGGATAGCGGGTTTAGACCATATACGCGACGCTACTCCGTTCCCGAGGTTCAGAGAGAGAATAAAGCCGTGAACTCATCTATGAAAGCAGTGGTTTTGTTCAGCGGCGGCAAGGACAGCACGGCCGCTCTTCATTACGCTTACTTCGGCGGATTCGATGTAAAAGGGCTCTGCATAGCTAAGCCAATAGAGGATTCACTCTATTTTCACTATCCATACACCGAGGTAGCTGTTTTGTTAGCTCAGCTAATGGGATTTAACTACTATTACGATGAGGTAAGCGATGATATAAATAGCATTAAAAACTTCATAAAGAACTGCGTTGATAGCTTCGGTGCAGACTACATTATTGCCGGGGTTTTGAGATCGGATTTCCAGAGGGTGAGGCTAGAGTACATAGCATGGCTTTTAGGAAAAAAGCTTCTCGCGCCACTGTGGGGCGTGGACCCCGTTGCTCACCTACACAATCTCTACAGAATGGGCATAAGGTTCATCATCGTTAAGTCTATGGCTAGGGGGATCCCGCCCCAAATCGTTGGCAAGGAGCTCGACCTAGAGGACATCGAGGAGCTGGTTATAGCATCATCTAAGTATAAGTTTAACCCAGCCTTCGAGGGGGGAGAGGCAGAAACGCTGGTTACCAAGGCACCCCTAATGAAGAAGAGGTTAATAACGAGGGGCGAGGTAAAGGTATTGTCTGATGAGGTGTTAAACTACTTTATAATCCACTATGAAATAGTCTGATCATAGAAATAATGAAAAGGGGAATCAAGCTAGAAATGGTCGAGAGTATAAGTACTGTTAAAACAAGCTCTTCAGAATACGTTATTGGTAAGCATGTCTATGGAAACCTATATGGAATCGACAGGGAGATAGCAAGCAACAAGGAGTTCCTTGAGGAAATAATGGTGGAGGCGGCTAGGCAGACCGGTGCCAAGATAGTTGAGGTAAAGACGTGGGACTTCACTGGGAAGAAAAAAGGCGGCGTAAGCATCATCATACTAGTTGAGGAAAGCCACCTAGCTCTGCACACATGGGAGGAGTACGGGTACGCAACCCTTGATATCTACACATGCGGTGACCATACTGATCCGTTGAAGGGCTTCTACTACGTTGTTGATAAGATAAAGCCGAGAAGATATAACGCTCACTACGTGGTTCGTGATAGCAGAACAGAGGAGCTAGTAGAGACCGTGATTAAAGGGTGAACACGTATTATCTGCGACTAAGGTAAGAAACAGAGCTTTTTTCGCTTCACACGAACCTTGTTCCAGCTTTCTCTTCACGTACCTTATATTAACTTCTTTTTATTGTTTTATTTTTCGTGTTCGCTTCTATAGTGGATTGGTGAAGATGCTTGCCGCCTATACCGAGGACTCTTAGCGAAAATAAGCTTGGTTTACACGAAATTGAACGGGTCATCAAGGATTATTGGTCTAGTATTAATCTTGATGCCAAGCTGAGATATCGTGGTAAAGGTAGAAAGTTTTATTTTCTTGATGGACCCCCCTACGCATCTGCGAAAAGCGTGCACCTAGGAACTATATGGAACAAGGTCATAAAGGACTCGGTAATACGCTATAAGAGAATGAGTGGCTACGATGTTTGGGACAAGCCTGGTTATGATACCCACGGCTTGCCTATAGAGGTTAAGGTCGAGCAGCTCCTGGGGCTTAAGTCAAAGAAGGATATCGAAGAGAAAGTAGGCGTTGATAAATTCGTGACTGCTTGCAGGGATTTCGCGAGAGAGAACATTGAATCCATGACAAGGCAGTTCTGCGATGTCGGGGTCAGCATGGACTGGGGCAACCCATACATAACCTACCATGATGACTACATAAGCTCTGGCTGGTGGCTGGTTAAGAAGGCGTGGGAACAGGGGTTGCTTGACAAGGAGCTTAAGGTTGTTCATTGGTGCCCTAGATGCGAGACTACGCTCGCCGACTATGAGGTATCAGAGTACGTGGAGCTGGAGGATCCCTCCATCTATGTTAAATTCAGGGTAAAGGGCTCAGGAAACAAATACCTATTGATATGGACTACTACCCCATGGACTCTTCCAGCTAACTCCTTTGTTATGGCTCACCCCGATATAACGTACTGTGAGGTAAAGGTAAAGGATGAGGTATTAATACTAGCTAAGAGCAGAGTACCCGAGGTTATGAAGGAGGCTGGCATCAATGATTACGTCGTTTTGAGGGAGTTCAAGGGCAAGGAACTTGAGGGCATCGAATACGAGCATCCCTTGGAGGACCTTGTCCCAGCTCAGCAGCTGCTAAAGGCTTATCACAGAGTGGTTTTAACGGAGGATGGAGTCACTGAGAGCGAGGGTACAGGGCTGGTTCACTCCGCCCCGGGGCACGGCGAGATAGATTACGATGTAGGTAAAAAAGTGGGTAGCCATGTGATATCCCTTGTTGATGAGAAGGGATACATGACTAAGGATGCAGGGTTTGTTGCTGGCCTGTACTTTAGAAGCGATGCTAACAAACAAGTAGTAGCTGTGCTTCAGGAAAGAAACGCTCTACTACATAAAGGCAAGATTAGGCATAGGTACCCCGTCTGCTGGAGGTGTAAGACCCCCCTTGTTCTAAGGGCGGCGCCTCAGTGGGTAATAAGAGTCACGAAGCTTAAGTCAACCTTGATGACGGAGGCCGATAAGGTAAGATGGATTCCTGACTGGGCCAAGACAAGGTTCAAGAACATGCTCCAGGAGCTCAGAGACTGGATTATTAGTAGACAGAGGTACTGGGGGATCCCCCTTCCTGTATGGATATGCGAAAAATGCGGTGCAACAAGAGTTATAGGTAGCTTAGAGGAGCTCGAGAGGGAGTCCGGCATCAAAATTGAGAATGCGCATAGGCCATGGGTAGACAACGTTAAGCTAAGGTGTAGCTGTGGGGGAGTGATGCACAGAGTACCGGATGTTATGGACGTATGGTTCGATAGCGGCATAGCCTTCTATGCTAGCCTTGGCTACCCAAAGAACAGGGAGCTATACGAGAAGCTAGAGCCAGTTGACTTCATAGTTGAGGGGCATGACCAGATTAGAGGATGGTTCTTCAGTTTGCTTAGAAGCGGTATCATTGGCTTCGGTAAATCCCCATATACAACCGTACTTGTTCATGGGTTCATGCTGGATGAGCAAGGGAGAGAGATGCATAAGAGCCTCGGAAACTACGTTGAGCCTGAGGAGCTACTCAAGAAGTACAGCAGAGATACAGTCAGGCTAATGCTACTATCTAACACCGTGTGGGAAGACCTCAGATTTAGCTACAAGGCCCTGGACCTTGCGAAGAGGGATTTAGGCATAGCTATAAACGTGTTTAGCTTTGCATCAATGTACATGGGGCTAGACGGCTTTGACCCATCATTAATCAAGGAAGATTTAAACAGGCATTTGTTCTTAGAGGACAAGTGGATTTTATCCAGGCTGAACAGGCTAATCAGGGATTACAAAGAAGCCATGGATAAGTACGAGGTTCACCGTGCTGCCCGTCTACTCAGGGCTTTCATTGTTGAGGATGTTAGTCACTGGTATATCAGGCTGATAAGAAGGAGGGTATGGATAGAGGAGAGCAGCATAGAGAAAATAACGGCCTACAGCGTCTTGTTCACTGTTCTAAGCAACTGGCTTAAGCTTGCAGCTCCGTTCATACCCCATGTAGCGGACTACTTATACGTGAACTTTGTTAAGCCAGCTGACCCGAACGCGCGAGAGAGCGTTCACCTGGAGGAGCTGCCTAGCTATGATGAAAGCCTCATTAATGATGAGCTGGAGGAGAAAATGAGCATTACCCGCGATCTTATAGAGGAGGCTCTAAGGCTAAGGATGAAAGCAGGCATAAATATCCGTAAACCGGTCAAGAGGCTCTATATAACCAAGAGCCTCGCCGGTAAACTCGATGAAGAGCAAATAAGAATTATCAAGGAGCTCGTGAACACCAAGGATGTGGTTGTTATCGAGGAAAGCGATGCGCAGGGGATGAGGAAACCCTTAGCGAAGCCTATTCCAAGTAGCATTGGCAGAGCCTTCAGGCATCAATCCGGGGCAGTAATAAATTACATCATGGGCAACTCCGAGAGGGTGGCCATGGACATAGCACAAATAGGTGTGCACAAAGCAGTCATCAACGGTGAGGAGCTTGAGTTAACAAAAGATCACGTGGAGGTAGAGTGGGTTTATCCCCAGGGCATTATAGCTGGCGAGGTGCACGGCGGAACAGTCCTACTCGATGCAAGAATAGATGAGGAGCTATACCTCGAGGGAATAGCCAGGGAGGTAATAAGGAGAGTTCAAGTTGATAGAAAAACGCTCAACCTACCCGTCGAGGCCTACATAAAACTATGCGTCGAGGGAGATGCAGATATAATTAAGGCCGTGGAGCTACACAGAAACTACATTGCAGGTGAGACGAGAGCAAGCAGCATAGCCACGAGCAAGTGCACGGGCTACAAGCACAGGTCCATTTGGGACTTGGAAGGACTATCATTACAAATAAATATTGATTACTAATAATTGTATGACAAAAAATAATTATTTGTTCATAAACAATTAAAGTGACGCCTAAAAATTAATTGGAAAAAGGTTTTGCTTATGGAAAAAGAAAAATACACAGTAATGATCCCTAGCGTTTACATAGCCAAGGATGATGAGAGCGAGCAACGAATAGAGGGGCTCACAATAGTGGTTGAAGACCGGCCTGGCCTACTAAGCGACCTGTTGCGAAGCATATCAGACCTCAGATTAAATATACTGAGAATTGATCACTCCGAGAGAAAGGACGGCGAACTATGCATATACATTGTTTTTGAGCTTCCTGCGGATCTTTTATCTAGGAAGAAAGAAGTCATGGATGAAGTCACAAAGAGGCTACTCAGCTTTAAGGAGGTTAAGCGCGTTGAGCCCGCCGATAAGAGAGGAAGAGTTATTTTCTTGAAGGGAATAGGGGGCTACGAGTTTCTGGGGGAGCCAGCCATAGTTATAGGGAAGGCCAATATGTTGGGATTTACCATAGAGCTATCGAAGTCTCTGGGAAAAGATGTTGCTAGGCTAGCTATTCATCACATAGCAAAGTCCATTGGGGGAGCTGCGGGGAAGCTGTACTTGAAGAAAACAGGCATGAAGACAATCGATGATGCATTGCTTCTCATAAAATACATATTGGAGGGGTCTAGCTGGGTTAGAAAAATTGATTTATCAATAATAACGCCTGAGGCATTCCAATTAGCTCTTGAAGATCCTTGGGAGTGCTTGGTTGTTGGAAAGGATAGGAATTTGTGGGATGAGCCCTACTTTGTTATTAGTGTGTTTAGAGGCTACTTGGAGTATCTCTTCGGAAACATAGATTTCTCATACGTGGTCAAATGGAGAGATGGGAGCTGCGAGGTTAAAATAACGGTTAAGAGGTTGTTGAAATAACACTAATCTGTTTCCTCAATGAAGATGTGCGTCTCTGTTTTGTCAAGGATTCTTCTGATTCTTTCTTCCGCTTTTATCTCATCTAGATACCTCGCCACGCTTGGCTCAACCAGCTCTCTCCATTCGGGGTCTCTATTGTACATTAGCGTTCTGATGACGGTTCCGTTGTACTTTTCCCTGTGGTATGGCGTGGGTATCCTGACCTTGTAGCCAGCCTGCCTGAACATGCTGGCTATCGGTATATTGCCCATGTATACCTCATTGAAGCTGGGGGACATCATGACGACGTAGTAAACAGACGCGATGCTTACCTCAAGGGTAGGTATGGTAACAGTTATTACCCTGTCCAGGGGGATCCCCGCGTCTCTCATTGCAAGCCTTATCATCTCGACCCTTTCCCCAGCCGTGAAGGGGTTCCTCGGCGTGTGGCTCTCAGTGCTCATGCCAACAGCAAATATAATCTCATCATGTATCTTCAATATATCCTCAGCTACCTTCACATGTCCTTTATGCACAGGCTGAAACCTGCCGAAGAACAACGCCCTGCTAGTCATGCATACACCATACATATTGATGAATCGATCGGTTTTTATCAGATAAGCATAATTAAGATTTATGTTAACCATAAATATACTCGGTTCAACTAAATGCTGAGCGATTACTTAATAATAAACTTTGATAAAGAACTGCTACATAGAATCCTAATTAGCAAAGCAGCAGTGCCTGATGAGCAGATGAAGCTCATACGAGAAAAAGGACTGTACGTCAAGCCTTATCACATTGTGTATAAAAAGACGACGCTAGGCGAAATGGAATACCGGTATTACGGGGAATATTGGTACAAAGTTGTTTATCATAACAAAAGAAGAAGACTGATATATATAGGCAAGTCTATTCCTTCAGACCTGGGCATCAAAATAAGTATCCCTATAGAGGGGTTCTCCTTTGTTGCTTATCGATATAAGAAATCTCCTGTATTCATAAAAAAGAGCGTTTACTCCTCTTTCTCCAGCATGCTGAAATCCCTTGGGCTGTAGTTCCGTTTATCCCTAGATGCTTATTCTCATTAATTCATGTTTGTTCGTTGCATTTAGGTACTTCCGCCTCGCCCACAGAGACTTAGGTATCTCTGTGGGTTCATGGGTGGCTGTCGAGCCCAACGGCACAGGGCTCCCATCAAGGTTTAGCTCGCCTGGGCTTGGAGCAGCGCTCCCATCGCCCAGGCGGGCTCTGAGGAGCAGTAGCATGCGGCTACGTCTCACAATAATAATGCTTATAAACCTAACCTTCAGCCATCAACTATGAAAAAGCCCTAAAAAAGTGTGCCTATATTAACACCATTAACTTTGTGTAAGGGTTTTTCTCAGCTCAAGCGTTTTTTTGTGGCCAATCATGAGTAGCCTTTCGTCTATCCCTAGCACTTCTCCCTTATCGACAAGAATGTTTCCGTTCGACACAACAGTGTCTATGGTTGGGGCATTCAGTCTACCTGTATAGAATAAATAGGCTATCTCGTCTGGGCTTAGGCCGGTGGCTGGTGGGTAATCGGGTCTTATAACGACTATGTTCGCATAATCATTTTTGTTCAGGCTGAAATCCACCGTTTCTCCAAGAAGTTGTCTATACGCGTTGCTACTCGTCAACTTATGTATTTGTGAAGCATCTAACTGCGAATATGCTTCTCTGGTTATCGGAAATTCAAGCATCAACGATAAATTTAGGCATAGAGAGTCGATCTCCCTTGGCTCATCTTTATCTGTACATATACTTTTACTTCCATCACTCCAGGTTATGTTAGTCACCCCCTTATCGGTTATGCGAATATATGGGCTCCTGTCTTCATTCTCGCTTATGCCTATTACTTTCCATTTTGAATCAAATGTAAACTCCTTTGTGCTTAGCCAGACCCCATGTATGCCTAGCTCCTCTTCCAAATACTTAGATATTTCTGGGCTAACTAGCCTAATCCCGAAAAACGTGAATCCCCTCAAGAGAAGCTCTCTTAGAGCCACAGCTATCAGTGACAGCTGGGTCTCCACGTCAAGGTTGCCGGTCAATCGTAGTGCTTCAGTATAGCTTATCTTTTTCCCAATCAATCCTCTAGCCCAGTACAGCGATAAATCAGTGTAAGGCGAGGATAACCCTCTAAGAACAACTCCTCCGCTTACTGGATAGCTAAGCTGGCTAAGCTTAAGGTCCTCGGGAGGCTCCCCCCTTCCTATTTCCATTATTTTTCCTTCATTGATGTAAACGTATCCTTTGGTGAAGCCGCCGGGGACAGGTATATAAGCATCACTTATGAGTATATCCATAAGCATCTACACCGGTAATGATTCGTTTGTTTTGGAAAAAAACCTTAGCGGTGAGGCATAATGCCTAAACACGTAGTTACTAGTGCTTGGCCCTACGTCAACAACATTCCTCACCTAGGAACAATGATTGGCAGCTTGCTTTCCGGGGATGTCTTTGCAAGATTTCTCAGGCTCATGGGAGAAGACGTATTGTATGTCAGCGGAAGCGATGAGCATGGAACACCAATAGAGGTCGAGGCTAGGAAGAAAGGGGTTCCTCCCGAGGAGTTGGTCAACAAGATGCATGACTATGTAAAGAAAATAATCAAGGAGTGGAACCTTGAATACGACAATTACACTAGAACCCACAACCCGGTCCATATCGATTTTGTCCGTTCATTCATGATGGATATTTACAACAATGGCTACATAACGAAGAAGAAGGACGTGCTTCCGTACTGCGAGCATGACAAGATTTTTCTGCCGGACAGATTCATTGAGGGGACCTGCCCTTATTGTGGCTATGATAAAGCAAGGGGGGATCAATGCGAGAATTGCGGCAGAATTCTTCATCCATCGGAGCTTATTAATCCTAGATGCGTCTTCTGTGGAAGAACACCTATCTACAAGGAAACCGAGCACTGGTTTTTTGATTTATCGAAAACTAAGGATAAACTGATGAGCTGGCTTGAGAAAAACGATAAGTTACCATCAAACGTAAGGAACTATACTCTTAATTGGCTCAAGGAAGGCCTCAAGGAGAGAGCGGTTACAAGGGATAATAGCTGGGGTATACCAGCGCCTTTTCCGGGGGCGGAGAATAAGACCATATATGTATGGTTCGATGCGTTGCTTGGCTACATAAGCGCTGTTAAAGAGTACTACCTCGGCAAGGGGTCTCTAGAGGAGTTTGAGAAAACATGGCTTAACCCAGAGACAAAGACCTATTTCTTCATTGGTAAAGACAACATTCCGTTTCACTCAATTATTTTCCCAGCTATGCTCATAGCAAGCGGCAAGCCATACCCGCTTCCATATGTGATAAGCGCCACGGAATACCTGCTGTTCCAGGAGGAGAAGTTTAGTAAGAGCAGGGGTATAGGAGTATTCGCAGACGAGGCCCTCGAGATATTGCCCGCTGATTACTGGAGGTTCGCTTTGATAAAGATGAGGCCTGAGCAACGCGATATCAGCTTTACATGGTCTGAGTTCTACAGGATAGTGAACACTGAGCTCAACGATGATATAGGCAACTTCATTCACAGGTCTCTGAGCTTCCTTTGGAGCAGGTACAATGGCGTGGTTCCCGAGCCCGGTCCTCTTGGAGAGGCGGATAGCGAGATGGTCAAGGAAATAGAGAAAACAGCTGATAGTGTAATAGAGCTTATGTTTAGTGTTAGGCTGAAAGACGCTCTAAACGAGATAGTGGAGCTTGCCAGAAAAGCTAACCAGTACTTCAACCAGAAAGCACCGTGGGAGACGTTTAAATCAAACAGGAAAGACTGTGACACGACAATATATGTATCTGTGAACATCACCAGAACATTAGCGGTTCTTCTTAACCCATTTATACCTAGTAGTAGTAGGAGGATCCTTGCTATGCTCAATCTAGGTGACATTAAGCCAGGCGACTACACAGAGGCAGGTAAATTAGCTATTAAGCCTGGCCACAGAATAAATAAGCCGGAGCCAATATTCCAGAAGCTACCTCAGGACTTCCTTGAAAAAGTTGACCAGATAGTCGAGGAAGCAAGGAGGAAAGTCAGGGAAAAGAGACCAAAGATATAGTAAAAACAATCTATGTTGGCAGTGTTCCTATAGTCTTAAATAGCTCTTCTACAGCGCTACCCAGCATATAGTTCATCAGGAACTCGCCTGCAAGTATACCTATGCTAGTTATTATTAGCAAAACACCTAAGTAATAATAAAGAACCCTTTTGCTTGAAGGAACGGCTCTTTTTATGCAGAATGCGTTTATAACTGCAAGTATAAATAGGAAAAGCGACGAGACCCAGGTGCTTGCTTCGGTTATCCCAGGGGTAAATATAAATATACCTATTTCGGCGGGCATCATTGCCTGAACTGTTGATAATACCAACGAGAATTTCTGTACAAGGAGAACAATGAACACAACAATGAGTGTAGCCGCGCCATGCATGAGATATGTGGTTGTCTCAAAGGTTTTCCCAATCTGGAATTTCCTTCTCCTAAGCCTAGCCAGCTCGTTGTAGTGGTCGCTCAAGGATGCACCAGTTATCGCTGGGTCACCACCGTTCTCCACAGTATCAATAAATATTTTCACGGCCCTTCTCGCCAGCTCGCTTCTGGTTTCTGCGGCGAATAATCTCCATGATACCTGCGGGTCGCTTCCATTTACGAGTCTTGAGTACAGATTTGTTATTGGTTTCTTTAGTTTTCCAAGCTCGGTTATGAGAAGAGGTTCAAGCGCTTTGGCCATATTCGGCGTGACTTTTAGATGCATGCCATAGCTTCTAATAAATACTGGGAAAAACATGTCTACGTCCTCAATAAAACTATCAATTCTTTTCGCTATGTAGCCGGCTATTATCAAAGATGTGCCTAGGGAAGCCATCAATGAGGCCGCATACGTGAATGTTAATCCAAGTCTGCGGATTGTGAGAATTGTTAGCACGATTGATGCCGTAATTCCTGCTAGGGCTATATAATCAGCCAGCTTGTATATATAGGGTTGTGGTTTGAGATTGTTTTCGAAAAGGTCTTTAGGCACAAGAACGTATAAAAGAATAGCTATTGATAGCATTGTTATTGAAACGATAGTATAGCTTGTGTAGAGGGTTGTTAGGCCTCCCCCGAAGAAAAAGATGAGAATCATGAAGTTAGCTATCATGAATACGCCAGATGCTAATAGGCTTGTATGTATGCCGTAAAAAATGTTGGAGGCCTCCACAACTCTGTTATATATAGTTTCGTACTCAGTCATCAATGTATTATACTCAGTCTTTAAGAAAAGCTCAATGTCTCCACCCATTGACAATATCGCAGAGAAACGGCCTAGTAGCTCCCTTAGAACCTTATTTTCAACGGATTTTGCAACAAGCCTGCAAGCCTCAGCGAAACTGTAACCCCAGTTTTTGCCAAGGGTGTAAATCTTCTTGAATATCTCCGAGTAGTACCCGTAAGTTTTCTCTTCACCAACTACCCTGAACAAGACGTGTCTAGCGGGCTTCCCAGTAGATATTGCATGCATGTGCTGAAGTAAGTAAACTAGATCAATATCTACACTTATAGTGCCAACCCTTTTTCTTAGGAATGGATAGAGAAAAATCCAGACAAAGCCAACTAAACCGACACCGAAGGCGCTCGCCAGGAACAATGTGTTTTTAGTTAAGCCAAAAAATATCGCTAGAGCGAATATGGATAAGACATAAACAAAATACTTAGCATAGTCTTTTATCTCCATGGAGTACCCACTCTATGGGGTGAAGGAGCCTGATCTGAGGTCTCTTAAAGCCTTTTCTATCCCAACTTGTCCAGCGTATATAACAGCTCTAAACACTCTATCGTACTCAAAAATCTTTTTGTCGACGAGTAACTGTATGTACTCCCTTCTCATCTCTAGTTCGTCGTAAATCTCATTTATTTTGCTCTTAGGCAGTCCTCTCATAACTGCTAATTTCTCCTCTAATAAGTAGCTTGAGCCTTTACCAGCGAATAAGAACTTGTCCGTTACTGGGTCCCAAGTAAACACTGGCATAGCGGCTATGGCGTTGTTAGCTGGGTCATACCCTATTATCTCGTCAATTTCAATCACCCTTCTGCTCGGAAAACCCTTCACGTATACGGCGCTCTGGAACCAAGCTAGGTTTAAGCTATCAATATTTGTCTTGGGAATATTTATCGGGGGATTCGTTAACCTTTGTATTAGCCTCTCGAGGTTGGCGGCGTGAAAAGTCGATATGACAGGATGGCCTGTGTTATGAAGAGCTATTGGATTGCTTCCCCCAATAAATAGCTCGGTGTCAGGAACGCTTAGGTCATAGACATATTCGGTTTCTTCGTTATCCAATATATCCTTCACTATTCTTATTTCTATATCACTCTCTATTAGCTTCTTGAGTCTTAACGCCTTTAGCTTAACGGTTTCAGGTATATTGTGTCGTAGTAAGTACTTTATAGACCTTGTAGAGGTATCAGCCTCAAGGTATCTCTGCTCTCCGTTCTTGCATCTCTTATATGCGTAGTCAAGCCACTTCGGAAGCTCGACTCCAGCTTCCCTATATAGGTCTATTACAATTTTTATTGGTATTTTCTTCGTCTGGTTTTTTTCTCCGTTGAGAAGTCTTCTCCATTTATTAATCGACGGCTTATCATCAATCTTGAAGAACACCTCTTCCTTGAAAATTTTGTTTCCAATAAACCCATCGTGTTTTCTCACTGGCTTAATGATATAGTCATTTATTTTTATATTGGAAACAAGAGTCGGCTTCACTAAGTAGTCAGTAGTATCAAAAATGAATATACTGTGGCTCTCGGTTACTCTTATAATTCCTTCCTCATCATCAACGATTATTTTTGTTCTAGATGCCTTGTGTTTATACACGGCTTTTATGGGCCTCCACGCTAAGCGCCCATCCCTGGTGAGGGTAAGAGTTTTTAATCCAGAGTCATTAATGAACTTTGAGCCATTTTCAGTGTTTTCCCCGATGATTTCGTCTACAAATTTCCCTATAGGTGTAACCTCAACAATATTTCCACGCTTTATAGCGACGGGTGTTTCCCAAGCGACGCTTTGCATAGCTTGAAAAGCGATGTTTCCTTCAGCTCCTCTTATTTCACCTACTATGATGTAGTTCGGCCTCTGTCTTAAAGCGGCTCTCAGCAAATCGAACATTGTTACGCTGCTTTCCGGGCTACCTGTATCTCTTGTGAGCTCCCTAGTCCAGTTTGGATGAGGAAGGACGACCTCAGCTGTATCCTCGATACTAACAATTTTTGCTGTTGGCTTAATGAAAACAGCTATTGCGTTGAGGCTCGTTGTTTTACCGCTGGCTGTTTCTCCACAGATAAACATGCTCATTCCTTCGTTCAGCATCATCCACACGTAGGCAGCTATTCTAGCATCAAAGGTGCCCCAATCAATGAGTTGGGTAACGCTTATTGGCGATTTAGCTACCCTTCTTATGGTAAAGTTGCTTCCGCGTAGGCTTACATCGGAGCCGTAGACAATGTTTATTCTGCTTCCATCGGGAAGCGTTGCATCTACAACCGGCCTGGCAGCACTTATGGGTTTACCTATTTTTTCTCCTAGCTTAATTATGAAGTTGTTGAGCTCTTCTTCATCGGCAAAGCCGACGTTGGATTCAAGAGGACCAAACATTTTGTGAATAACGAATATGTTGCCAAGACCACTGCAGCTTATATCCTCTAGGTACGGGTCTCTTAGGAAAGGTTCAAGAACACCGACGCCAACCTTGTCTCTAATGACATGGTACTTTATGTAATTGATATCCTCAGGCTTAACTGGTATCCTGCCCTTTTTCAGCTTTATGTTCTTGTAGTCAACCTTATCGTCAGGTAGAAGTATTTTATCAAGCAGATATAAGAGATACTTTTTCTTTTCCTCGCTGCTTCTAGGAACAAAATCACTTGATATTTGAATAGCCAATTGTTCTTCGAGAAGCTTCATGAGCTCTGGGGGAGGCCTGGGCGGCTCAATCACGTTATATGAGTTGTATCCTGAGCTTCTCGCTACGCTACATGTGTGTATAAATATTCCAAAGCCAACGGGGTATATGACATTGTAGGTCCTCCACCTCTTCATGTCTCCGGATAATCTATCCACAATTAATGGTTGCCCCAGACTCTTAGCTACTTCTTCTATGTATTTTTGTAGATATGGTGGATTGTCGCCAAACTCGGGTTCAGGAACCCCGGATATTATTGTGGCTAAATCCTCTTTTTTCTTCATTGAAATTCTTAGTATAGACATATTATCACGCCTGAGCCAGGGCTATAGGCACAATTTTTATTCCGAAAGCAGGGTCTACATCGAAACTAATTTTTGAGTCGAAAACCATCGGTGCTCCCTGCAGTTTGACTATGTTTAGAACCTTGAATGTTTTTCCACCAACTGTTGCTGTTCCGAGTTTGAAGTAGCCATCGCAGGTAGCTCTAGCCCTTGTTGCTAAATCTTCTCTGAGGACACCTTCGTGTAGCGTGATTATTACCATTTTTCCTTTATCTCTAATATTTCTTATAGTATTGAAGAACTCCATGACTTGGCTCGGGGTAGCGTATATCGCTAGGTGGCTGAGACTATCGATTGCAAGGACATCATAGATTCCTATCTTATCTAATATCCACTCCTGAAGTATCGGTAATACTTTTGAAGCCGTTAGCCTTGTCCATCTAACACCGAGTATCTGTGAGCTGAATATCTTGAATCTAGATTTTATGAAGAAGAGAGATGCATCCATCTTGATGCTACGCATCTTTTCCAAATAGTCCTTAACTGTGGTTTCAGTAGTTATTACAATGACCCTAAGCCCCTGATTCAAAGCACCGTATACGAACTGCTGAGTCAGAACAGTCTTACCAGTGCCATGTCCTCCCTCTATGAGAAGAAGCAGTGGGTATGGAAGGCCTCCTGGAAGCTTTCTATCAAGCTCCTCGTTACCGGTGGATATGATTCTAACGCTCATTCAACCACCACGGATAAGACCTTCTCTGATACAAAACCACTGCGTGTTGCGAGGATAACTTTTAAAGGGTAATCAATGCTTGGGGGATCCATTTGCTTTGTCTCTATCACAATTGTTTCGCCAGGGTACAATGGTCTTCCATAAATATAGGTCTGCGTAGTGTTGCCGACACTCACGGTTATCGGGAACCAGGACTCATTGTACATTAGTAGCTCATTAATCATTAGGCTACTGTTTGATCTGTAGCTAAGCAGTATATCCAGGGTCTTCAAGTCAACTAACGCTTTATCACCCTTGTTTATTATAGAAACAATGAAGCACGAGCATTCTTGCCTGTACTCTATGCTTATTACTTCGAGCTCCGTACCGACTAACTCCTTGTTCTTCAATGCGGTGGCCTTAATGATTGAAAGAGAGCTCATGCTTGTTTCTATCAGTATGCCTAGGAAAACGCTGATAACAAAAAACATTACTACGAGAACAACAATGCCTGCAAAAACAGTCGAGAACCCCAAGCCTAATCACCCAGCCAGACATAGTAATCCTTGGCTAATCCGTTTGGAAGGACGAACTTAATCACCACGCGAAGATCAACGGCTGTCTGGTTGTATGCCTTGATAACTATTGTTTCTCCTATTTGCCACCCACTGATTCCGTTGGTGTCTTGGAAAATCCAGTAGCCAGGCTTCGTATCGCCGTAAATAATCAGCTGTGCCTTGTTGTTACTAATTATTATTAAATCAGACTTAGCTATGTAAGAGCCAGGTATCTCAGCTAAGCCGGTATTCTTCAAATATACATAAAATGCGCCCTCAACTGAGTTATAATAAGCATATACAAATGTGAAATCAAGCTGCGAGTTGATTGTTAATTGATTAATGTTTTGGGAAAAAATAGATGATAAAGTGCTTGTCTTAGCTATCATCACGAAGGCGAAGCTGGATGCAACTATTATAGCGGCTATCAACAAGATAGCGTGACTTATAGTTACGCTGAATCCCATCGCTCACGTTGCCTCTTTTCTCCTCAGCTTGTTCGCTAGTGAGAACGCTATTTCCTCCTCGAGCTCAGGGTCAGTCACGCCAAGCATCTTGGCTAAGCTGTACAAAGCTATTATCTGGTCTTCAGGATCAAGCCCTGCCTGTATTCCCGAGTCAACCATTTTTTTGAGGAGAAGCAGAGCGTTCTCTGTTTTTTCATCTATCAGGCCCATTGTCTTCATGAAGCTAATGTAGTTTTCAATGCTCTCTGGGGGTAACGATTGGTTTAGCTTGTACAGAAGCTTCAGTAGCTTGAATGTTTTCTTGATATCTATTCCTGTATAGGGAGCTTTCTGTCTCCTCGCTTCCCTTGTCTCTTCAAATGCTAGCGTTGGGATGCTTGGTAATTGTGCCTCCTGTGTTCTTCTTGATTCTTCTTTTTTCTCTGTCTTGGGCTTTTCAGCTTCAATGGGCTTCTGCTCTTCTTTAGGTAACGATGGCTGCTCATGTAGCTGAGCTATGGTTGCAGGGGCTCCCCGGGCCGAGACTGGCTCCAGCATTTCCTCCTCTGTTCTCTCAGCTTCACTTGTCCTCATCTTCGAGAAAGGGCTAACGGCATCCATCAGGGTTGATTTTAGCTCAACTATGCTGTCTTTGAGAGCAGTTATTAGCTCCTTAAGCTCCTCAAGCTCTTTTTCCTTGTTGTCCTGGGACATTTTTACCTCACCACCTTCTTCAGTGATAAAGAGTTTAAGTACAGGCTTAACGAGCAGCCTGCATACAGGGCAGTCACAAATCCAAACATCATCCCTCAAGAATCACCTCCTCCCACGCAGAAGCAATACAGTGCTTAGAGCACCAGCGAGGCCTATATGAATAGACACAACACTCAGAGCAAATACAGCTATGAGAACAAGAGCATCCAAACCTGTAAGCGATGGTTTATACAGGTAATCCAGTATGATTGATAGAAGCTTCCAGCCCCCAATAAGCCCAATCAATGTGTACGTAATCGTGAACCATAATGGCTTTCCCATTTTTTACCTCCCTTTTAAGTGTGAAATTAATATGTAATTAAAAAAAGTATATATTTTATATAATATATTAAATATTTCAGTCCATCATTATTGCTCCTCCTGTTGAAGGTAGGGTTGGAGGCACGGTCCTCTCGATTAGCAATGGTGCACCGACGGCAACTCTTATCTCCGCTGTGAACTTATCATAAGCCTCAAGACCGTAATTATTTCTGAAGAATATCAGGAGGATAGCTTTCTCACCAGCCTCAAGGACTGTATCGCCATTAACGTTCTCGATTATTACAAAGACCGCAGATGGACTATTGGTCGTATCAATTAAATTAAGTTCCATTATTTTTTGCGCTATTCCTGATATGCTTAGGCTGTCCAAAGTTCCATTAGGGATGGGCTCTCTATTTTCATTGTGTAGTTGGTAGTCAATGATATAGAATGTGTGATTCAGTACGTTTTCATATGCTTCTCCCTTAGCTATTAATCTAACGGAGGCTTTGCCTGGCATGAGGTCTATTGGCTGTTGACCTGTCGATAGCTTTATTGGTGCTGCCACAAGGGTTAGCTTGTTGTTTGTTACGTTGCCGAATACTGACCCGTCAACCATTAGAGCGCTGCTCGCCTCGCCCAGCCCTCTCCCTATAACCTCCTTGCTTTTCTGTGTTGTGAAGAGACCCATGTTTAAAGCGACGAAGGCCAGCGCTGCTGCCACTATCACGAAGGCTATCAGGACTATTGCTGTTTCTATACCCACTATTCCTTTCTTTTTCTTTGAGGGCATGATTTTTGTATCACCCCTTTAACGGGGCTTCGTTAAATAATTTGTTTGAGCTGGGTATTAAGGATGTGAAGCGCCGGCGACCGAACAAGTGCTTTGTCTCTCCCTTCTTTTTCGACCAGTGGTCGCTAATTCATGGGATATTTATACGGCTCTAGCTTCATTATTATGAGTAGGGTGTATAGATGAGTTCCGGGCCAGCCAGCTTCCTGGACATGCTAGTTGACAACGAGTTTGTCCTCGCTGTTTATCTAGTGAGATTCGAGGAGGGAATAGTTGCTTACTGGCCAAAGGAGCATTTTGATAGCGAGGCTGTAGAAATCGCTGATGCCTTGAGTGTTCCTCTTCGGCCGGGTCTATACATAATAGTTGGTGGGGATAAACTTATGTACAGCTATGTCGGCCTCGTTGTTGGTAAGGGAGTGCTTATATTCAGGATGGGCGAGGGCGTCCCCCTCGAGAAGTTCGCTGAGAAGATAAGTAGAACCTACTTCATTTTTGTTGAGAATTCCTTGAAGAGCAAGAGCAGGAATGTGGGAGAGAAGATGAGTAATGGGATAAAGAGGCTATCATACAGGTAGTAACCTATAATTGATGATAATAGAGAAGATAACACAACGATTCTCATCTCTCCTCTATCCATGAGCTTTTGTCTAATTTTCTTTCTTCTGAAATCAGGTGTTCTGTAGTAAATTTTTAGTCCTTCCTCCTCTAATCTGTAAAAGGTTCCTTTCCCGGGTCTCTGTATTCTTCTGAATATCCTGTTTGGAGGTAGACAGAAGACATCTAGATAAGACTTTGCTCTCTCCGGACTTAGCCCCATAACCTCGGCAAGCTTCTCCAGGCTCAAAGTCTTATCGCTTTTCTCTCCTAAAGCAACGATAGCTGTATATATGTAGTGGGACTCCACAAGGTTGTTTAGCAACATTGCTCTCTTGGACCTTGTATCAAGGCTCTGGATGCCAGAAACTTCAGTTCTGGGCAGAAGGATATTTAGTAGTTTTTCAACGTAAGAAATTCCACTTTCAGTCAGAACAATTACTTGTTTATTCTCAACGTCTTTCTTGGTGATAATCTGCTTTAACTCAAGCTTCCTAAGAGCATCGAGCAAAGCCTTCCTTCTCTCGCCAAGCTTAACGCAGAGCTCATCCACGCTTAGCCCATCTTTGTATTCATGAAGAACCAGGACAACACCTAGCTGAATAACGCTTTTAGCGAAATCAATTGTTTCATCAAGTTGTTTAAGTAGCTCAAGCCTCTGGGCCAGAGGATTGCTCTGTAAATCCAAATATCCTCTACCCTTCATGGGCTAATACAGATAGCAGATTTAGAGTTCAATTACTAGTTTGATCATACATTTAAATAAAAATCTTACTGTTTATAAACAAATATATTACATAAATATATTTTATATTTGGTTTTTCGTTATGGAATAGTTATATATTTGTATATACATTTCTTCCTTGGTGGTGCCCATGAAAATATGGATTACCGGCGATGTCTTGACTATGAGGGGCAGTAACAATATTTTTGTTAGGCTTGGAAGAAGTTTCGTTGAGGCAAGAGGATTCGAGAACAAGGTTTTCTCCAACAATAGAACTCATTACTCTAAAAGAACAGTTTGTCTCAGGGCTAGTAATGAGGTGCTTGATTTTGGCGAGCTGGAGGCCTCCCTTAGTAAAAGGTTTGTTTTCGATACGATTAATACTGGTGTAGGCATTTTCTTTGTGCTTGTTTTTCCCGGCGAATATAGGTATGACCGGGTTATAGCGAACGAGAGGTACTTGTGCATAGAGCATTCAAGAGAAGAAAGAGTCACGGTAAGCGGAGAATCAATAATAATATTATTCTGAGCGAAACATTATACTCGTAAATGAATTGATAAGAGGCGGAATATCGATGTCTTACCCCCAAATGAGCACGAAGAAGCAAGTGTTGATAAGCCAGCTATCCATATTGATATTCGCTTTGATAGCTGGTTTAGTTGGGCGTGGAGGAACCACTTATTGGATACTAGTTTTGCTATACTTTATTGTCTTCACGTACATAATGATGCGCATATCCAGACCAAAGCAGCAGGCCAAGGTTGATGTCGCGAAAATTGAGTCCGGCAAAATATTATTGGAAGAGAAAAATACCTATGAACTGATGAGCCAAGACAAGGAGTACATGGCTGAAGTATCCGAGCAGATGAGGATAGCCCAGCAAAATATGTTGTTGATGTTCCCAGTAATGATTTACTTCTTCATAGCTTATGGGCCAATAACCAATACAATTCCTAGCTACTTCGAGAATCACAGGCTAGGCGTAATAGTGGCTTTTCTTGTTTTATTTGAGGGAAGTTTCGTCTTGAGCAGGCTTGGGCAATGGTATATTGAGAGAAGATTGAAGAAGAGAGGATATAAACCCGTCATGATAAACGCTCCGAGAGGATACCTTGTTACGAGCGAGGGTATAGTAATGTATGGCCTAGCGGGGAAACAGGCAATTAGCTTCCCAGTGAAGGGATATAAACTTAACTACAATGTTCAAAGAAAGTTCGTGGAGCTTATCCAAGAAACTGATAAAGGAATAATGAAGCTTAGGTTCTACACCAAGTCTCCGGAGAAGTTATTCGAAATATTAAAAAGAAAGGTAGAAGAATAGTAAATACTGATGTGATGAGCCCTTATAACTGACGAATCGAATGAAGAAACCTGTCTCAGCTGATTAGGTTAACTACATAGAGTAACAGGCATAGTTGTTCTTTATTGTTCTTTATTACTTAAAGCTTTAATTTTAGGAACAGTAAAATTACGATGAGGACTGGGGTTTCCTATTGATATACTGCGTATTCGGCTTAGGAAATATCGGCCTCCTCACAAGCTTTTTTCTCAGGAAAGAAAACTTATTTGCTATCAGTAGAAGAGCTAGTGGATGCAGGGAGGCGAGAATGCGTATATACTTCCCATCAAGTGGAGAAGAAAGCTTTAGCTTGAACATTTGTGGTCTTGAGGCAAGTATCCGCTGCGACGTCGCTATATTTTCATCGAAAGCTTATGAAGTAAAAGATTACATCATGGGCTTTAAGGGAAGATTTGATGAAGCTTACTGCCTCCAGAACGGTTATGGCGTCTGGGATGAGGTTAAGCCCTACTCCACTCTGAATAAGGCTTTTCCAGCTCCAGTGACTTATGGAGTTAGAACTAGGAATGGAGAAACAGTTGTAACTGGCGAGGGCGTTTATTATCTAGGGGGATTTAGGGGGGAAGAGCCAGTGCACCTCGATAGTTTAGCTAAAGCGCTCATCAACGGGGGCGCAAGGGTTCAAGTAGTAAACGATGTGGAGCCTTATGTCTGGCAGAAACTCCTTGTAAACAGCGTTACAAATCCACTAACAGCTGTTCTCAGGGTTCCCAATGGGTACTTGTTAAAAAACAAATACCTATGGAAAATAGCCGAAGAAGTAATAAGGGAGGTCACCGATGTAGCTAGGCGGGAGGGGATCACCTTCCCCGAGGACCCAGTCATCTTCATAAGGCGAGTTCTCGAAGCTACATCTAGTAATTACTCAAGCATGCTTCAGGATGTCATGAGGGGTAGGAAAACAGAGATTGAGTATATCAATGGATTTATTATTAGAAAAGCTAGTGAGCATGGTGTTAATGTTCCCTTTAACCTAATTCTATATTACTTGGTGAAGTCACTAGAGAATATAATTAGTGAGGCTGCATGAGTGATAAAGTAACAGTGAAGAAAATACTCAAAATGAAAAGTGAAGGCAAAAAGATCGTTATGATAACAGCCTATGACACCCCCTTCGCAAGGCTCGTTGACCAGGCAGGCGTGGATATAATTCTCGTTGGCGACTCTATGTCGATGGTTATGCTTGGCATGGAAAATACTCTAGGCATATCTTTAAGGGAAATGCTTGTTCATACACAAGCAGTTGCGAAGGCTAAGCCAAGAGCACTGATTGTTGGGGACATGCCGTTCATGTCGTACGAGCTAGGCGAAAAAGTGGCTATGAGAAGCGCCGGTCTCTTCGCCAAGCACGGTGCTGAGGCAGTTAAGCTTGAAGGCGGGGAGGAGATGGTTGACATAATAAAAAGCATTGTTAAGTTGGGAGTACCAGTAATGGGCCACGTAGGCATGACTCCTCAAAGGTTCCTCAAGCTTGGTGGATATAGACTTGTGGGGAAAAAGGAATTTGAGGCAGAACAGGTCATAAGGGATGCTCTCGCAGTAAGGGAGGCAGGGGTCTTCAGTGTTGTTCTAGAGCTCGTTCACCCAGAAGTGGCCAAGAAAATAACCGAGAAGCTCGATATTCCAACCATCTGTATAGGTAGCGGGCCTCACTGTGATGGCCAGGTGCTGGTTCTCCACGACGTCCTAGGCCTAACGCTTAACCCCCCGCCCTTCGCTAAGAAATACGTGGATTTGCCATCAATAGTTGTGGATGCCATAAAAAGATTTGCTGACGAGGTTCGACAGGGAGTTTTTCCATCTCAGTGAGAAGCAGGGTTTCTATGAGGCTTATCTGTCCTTTTCAGCTCTTCTAATACATGTTCTACTCCATCAAGCAATAGGGTAATGCCAAGCTTGACTGCTGATGGAGAACCAGGTAGACAAAGTAGAAGTTTATCGTTAACTACGAATAACTCTGTTCTAGTTGCTATTGCTTTGGTAGCTCCATCACTCTCGTATGTCAGTTTTCTAAAAATCTCCCCGTATCCAGGTAAATACTTTGTGGATAAACTACTGGCAACCTCAATAGTCTTGTCCCTAGGAGATGGCCCTGTTCCACCAAGAGTTATGCACACATCGGCTTTTTCCAGGCAGTTTTTTATGGACTCTCTAATCATATCTTCATCATTGGTGACAACACTATAATAATTTATCTGGAAGCCTTTCTCTGAAAGCATCTTCATGCTTAGTTTACCTGATTCATCAGGGCGCTCGCCCCTGTAAACTCTATCGCTAACGACTATTATACCAACCGTGTTTTTACTGTTTGTTTGCATTACTCTCCACTCTCTGAAAGAAATTTAGTATTGCCTTCTTAATAAGTTGCAAATCGTAGTTATACTGCGAGGGAGTGAACTTGCTTATCCTCTTTTCAGAGTTCGTTACCTCGACGAGCATAACAGTGGGGCTTTTCCATATCTCATACTCAGTATAAGCCTTTTTTGCTTCCTCGTTTACACAGTCAGAGGCAAAATATGAACAAACCACCTTAACAAACTTAATATCGCTTAGCATTTGGTCCTTGACAAGCAAGTCCCACATGACATCAAAAATCCTGCAGAAAGGACATTTCCTGTTATCGAAGAAAACAATATATTTTCCATTCTCGAATGACAACGAGGATATTCTTTGAGGTTTCCCATCTACATAGATATACACTCCTTCTTCGAGGACCAAGGTTTTTCGCACCTTTTTCATCAGCTTTAGTTCTCAGTAATCATATGATGTTGCTCATGTGTAGAGTATATACATCAAGGTTAAATAAAATAAGATATCAGTATATAGTATATTGAGGTAATAAAGAATGAAGTACGAGCTACCTTCTTTGCCTTATTCCTACAACGCTCTTGAACCATATATTTCAGCGCAGATTATGGAAATACATCATGCTAGGCATCACAAAGGATATGTCGATGGAGCTAATGCTGCCTTGGAGAAATTGCTGAAAGCAAGGGAAGGAGCCGAGGTAGATGTTAAGGCTGTTCTCAAGGAGTACAGCTTTAACTTAGGGGGACACATACTACATACAATATTTTGGCAGAACATGAAGCCTAATGGTGGAGGGGAGCCTGGCGGGGAGCTTCTTGACGAGATAAGCAAGGTTTTCGGAAGCTTCGCTGTTTTCAAGAAGCTGTTCACCCAAGCTGCGGTTAGCGTAGAGGGCTCGGGCTGGGCCATGCTTGTATACGATGAGCTTCGAGACTCATTATCAATTATACAGGTCGAAAAGCATAACTTGAACGTTGTACCAGGCCTTATACCGTTACTCGTTATTGATGTGTGGGAGCACGCTTATTACTTGCAGTACCAAAACCAGAGAGCCAAGTTCGTTGATGCTTGGTGGAATGTAGTTAACTGGAGTGATGTGGAAAAAAGATTTGCTAAGGCTAAGAGCCAGGCTAGAGGCCTGATATAAAAACATATGTTATTATTATTCTTTTTTCTCCTCTTTCTCAAATGAAATTACTGTTACCTTCGGGGATATCTCCAAAAAGCTCGTTGCAGGTAGGTTTAACCTGTTCTTTATCAAGAGTAATAGCTCTGTCGTCAAATACGACGGTACAATAGTGCATAGAATCTTCGAGTTAGGCTCACTGAGAGCGGCGTTAAGTTTATTCATAATCTTCTGGTCAAGCTCCTGGCCAGTAATGAGCTCAAAAACAAACGACGATGCACCGCCCCTCTCCTCCTTCTTTACGTTAACATTCTTAATGACTCCCTTCTTCTCAATGGCTCTAAGGAACTTCAGTAGTGAATCAACATCATTTAGTCCCCAGACAGCCTCCATTATGATGGTTAACCTGTTTTCATCCACCACGTAGACACCATCCTTCACGCTCACTAAGCCAAGCCTCGAGGCCTCATGCAAATACCTTCTAGCACTCGTCTCTCGTACATTTAATACCTCTGCGAACTCCTTCAGAGTAAAGGTGTTCTTACCAGTCTTCGCGATAAAATCTGAAATTTGCTTAACACCAAACATAATTATTCCCCTATAAATGATCTAAAGGATCCCGAAGTATATATAGCTAAATATGAGTTCGTATTTCTTCTCTAGGCTTTATTTCTCTTAGAACTAGGTACAACAAGTAAAGAGCCTTTGTCCTCATGGATAGTAGTTGTTTTATTTTCTCGACATCGATTTCTCTTTCTTTCTCTTTTAATTTTTGTAGATGTTTATGTATATCGCTTATGGAGGCCCACTCAGTTAGGTTTTCTATTCTCTCTCTTCCTATTCTTATGGTTAGGTCTATGCTTGATGGGTTAAGACCCAGTTTCTCCAGTAATTGAGTAATATCCACCTTGTTTACTTTTTGGTCGTTTAGTAGGTGCTTAAGCCCCCTCAAATCGCATTTATCGGCTATGCTATGCATTGATATGATGCTGGGCAGAATCAGCGTGTATCCTTCGTATAAAACTTTATCGAAAAGTTCCATTTCAAGTAATCGTAGGCTATCGGGAGGTGTTATCCCCCTGATTGCTGGATAGTAAGCGTATAAGGTCTTATCCTCCTCACCATCAAATATAGATATGAACAGTTTGTTTACTGGGATACTTCCGCTATCGTCGACTAGATGAACTATCTCAATAGACAGAAGCTTCAACGCTTTGCTCGGTTTAGGAATAACTATTTGCTTTCCTTTAAAGAAAGCTTGTATCTTGTCCATTAACAACAAATAATCTATAACGCGTAGTGCTCCTCTCCTCGGCACATCCCAGTTTAAGCCAAGCGTAAGCATATCAGTCCAAGCGACATCATCAATAAGGCTGAGCAATAGCAAGTCAAGCTCGTCGGGCAAGTACTTCTCCACAGACTTCCTTATATCCAGCCAATCTATTTTTTCCAAGAGACCACTACTCTCGGGCTCGTGAAGCTCAAAGAACACTTTTCCTCCAACAGCATCAACACTGTACTCCAAGGCTGAAATAGAGTAACTATACACTCTTCTTAGGACAATCAATATGTATGCTAGGCCTAAACGAATTAGTATTGGATCCTCATTCTCCATAGCCTCAATCATTATTCCCGACGTAAAATCTCTGTACTCGCCATGCGTACTTACAGGTAAGCTTATTCTTCGCTGGTCAAAAACAACATGGTGATTATCAGCTAGTTTCACTAGCCTCGGCTTATCACTCTTCACAACCCAGTTAACCCTGTTTGGTATCTTGATTAGTTCTCCGAACCCCATTTTTGGAGGATAAACCACGGTGTCAACCACACTTATGACCTTAGCTCTGAAGACGTCTCGTATCAGCTCCGGGGACTCCCCCCATCTTAACTTTATATCTCTGTACTGCTCAACAGCATCTTTGAGAGCATCCAACATATTCAATGTCCTGTAACTCAACTCGTACTCAACAACGCGTGATACGCTTCTCCCCTTTCCATAATCAAGCTTCAAAACAACGCCTCCTGAGCCCAAGTCGAAGCAACCAACCTGGAATTTCTCAACCAAATCGCATCTTCCAATAGGCTCTAGAGGAATTTCTTTATCTTCTCTAATCAAGCTCCGCGGAATACCGTACGGAGGCGAGTACTCGTAGAAGTTGAGGTTAAACCAAACCTTATCCAGTCTCTTATAATCAACTTTGCCGTCTGGTTCTAGAACCCTGGTTTTTCTTAGCACAAAAATTTCTTTTTCATCAAGATTCTTGTCCATCCAAGTTGATTTAAGCTTAGCTATTCCCGTGAAGAGATAAAGATACTTGTTATCACTATTAACAATCGTTTTCTCAATTGGCAGCTCAAGCCACCTCTTAAAAGCGCTTTCCCCTTTTGATAACAGGTTTATATCGAAGACACCTTGTGGAATAACAATTGACTCTGTAAACACTATGTTCTCTCTTCTCCCCTTTCTCCCCTCTCTTTGCCTGAACTCACGCAACTCTTCTGGTAACCCAACATGTACTATTCTAATAACCGTCCCAATATCTATTCCCTGGCTCAGTGTTCTAGGGGAAATAATTACTCTTATACGACCTTCCCTAGCTTTCATTTCAATTTCTTCTCTCTTCTTCCTATCAACAAGGTGATGGTGAACAGCCACCTTATCCATTAGGCCGGGGTTTCTCTCCAGCAATTCTCGATAGAGCTCCTCAGCTCTATTAATGCTTCTGGTAAAAACTATGGTTACTCCATGGTCATTAACGTAAGGCTCAAGCAACTCCGGTATAGATAAAGCTGGGCTTGGGACATCCACACCTAGGCTTCGGAGATAATTAATGACTCTGTAGGCGTTCCTCTCGAAAACAGAGTAATCATCTAGAGCCTTTAAAACATCTTTATCTAGAGTACCGGTGGTTAAGATTGTTTTCTTTACATCCTGGATTTTCTCCCATATGGACCTTAAGTTTTTGCCCAGAACAACCAGGGTTCTATTCTCAACATTGAAAGGATTACCTCTTATGATAACGCACTCTCTTCCGTTGAGAGACTCTAGGAAACTGCACATCTCCTCAGGGTTAGATAGAGTAGCGGTCATAACAACTACTTGTCGAGGAACCTTCAAGTGAGTATAAAGTAATTTCATCATTCCGAGCAGCAAAGCTATGGAGCGCGGCGTGTAGAAATCAAGCTCATCTATGACTAGCAGGTCGAGGTCTCTGAGAACTGTGTAGAGATAAGCCCTGGATTGGTTATCAATGAATCTCTTGATATCGCTTAGTAGGAACGCTGGGTTTGTGAGAACTATTTTGCTTGAAGCAATGGCTTGCCTTAGACCTGCTCCTCCCTTTATGGCTTTCAACTCGTCTCTGGTTCCCTTATCTATTTTTATCACACTTACCCCTAGCTTCCCAGCGTATTTCTCAATACGGTTTACTTGGTCGTTTGACAAAGCGAGTGTGGGGTATGTTGCTAGAGCAACGAATTTGTTGCTTACAGCTTTCTTTAAAGCGTAGAAAACCCATGCCTCGGTTTTCCCAGAGCCTGTCCCAGCTATTAATACCACGTTTTTTCCTTCTTCCAAAGAACGTAGAGCCTCGTATTGGTGCTTATAGAGCTTTTTTCCCTTTAGCCAGTCAAATGTGCTGGATATACCGGGGAGGTAATCATCTATCATTACATCCGAGTACTGTGGTAGCTGTGGGGGCTGGGTAAAAATATAGAATGAATAACCCTTATCCCTTAATACATCGGCTGAGTTAAGAGGAGTAATCTTTTGGTCTTGAATCATTAATGGCTCCTCAATACCAAAGAGCTACTTGTTTATGGTTAATATCTTAACTGTTTTTCCCTCGCTTGAGAACAAGTATATCTTTGTTGGCTTTATGTACACAGTGCTTTTTGTATTAACAGGGTCTTTGTTATAGAACCTTATGATTTCGCCACTGCGGATCTGAGCTATAATTGTCCACTTGTCTCCCTTGTACTCAGCATCAAGCACTTCAGCCTCAAGCCCCTCATTGCTGATAATAACTGATTCAGGCCTGAACCCCATGAATTTAACGCTTACATCTTCTCCCTCAACTCGGTATTCTCTAAGCAACGAGGAATATTCGCTTTTTAGCTCTAAGATGTTCATTCCTCCAACAAACTCGGCCACGAATCTATCGCTGGGTTTTTCGTAAACCTCCATTGGTGAGCCAATCTGTATTGGTTTTCCTCTCCTGAGAATGAGTAGGCGATCAGCGAGGGTCATTGCCTCCTCCTGGTCGTGGGTAGCCATTATAGATGTTATGCCGAGGCTTTTTAGTAGCAATCGTAGCTCCAGCCTTACGCTTGCTCTCAGCGCGGGATCAATGTTTGAGAAAGGCTCATCCATCAGCAGCAGTTTCGGTTCTTTAACTATCGCTCTAGCTACTGCCACTCTCTGCTGTTGCCCTCCGCTTAACTGGGATGGCTTGTGGTGCAGGACATGGTCTATTTTTAATAGCTTAGCTATTTTTTCAACCCGTTGCTCTATCTCGTCCCTAGGTAGCTTCTTCATTTTCAGTGGAAACGCGATGTTATCGAAAGCCGTCATGTGTGGATAAAGCGCGTAGTTCTGGAAAACGTAGCCTACATCCCTTCTTTCGGGGGGTATATAGATGTTTGATGAGTCATCTACTACTTGGCCATCAATGATTACCTTGCCTTTATCCGGTCTTATCACGCCAGCTATGATGTTTAGCAAAGTTGTTTTCCCTTCCCCGCTTGGCCCCAGTATAACTATGAATTCTCCTTTCTTAACATCAAAGTTTACTCCTTCGAGTACAACTAATTTTCCATAAGACTTATGTATATCTATTATTTCAACGAAGCTTTTGGAGCTCATCCCTTTATACCTCCGGTGATTGCTTTAGATATGTTCTTCTGAACAAAGGAAACAAAGAAAATAGCTGGCAACACGCTGATAATATTCGCTGAGGCGAGGATCCCCCAGTCATATACATACTCGCTGGTGACCAGCTGGCCAAGCACGACCGCGGCTGTCTGAAGGTTTCTGCTACTAACAATGACGCTACTGTACATATACTCGTTCCATAGGTTAAGGAAACCCAGTATTACGGCCGATATTATTCCAGGTATGGATAAGGGGAGTATAATGTGTCTCAGCCTGGCGAACCTGCCAGCACCATCGATTCTAGCTGCGGTCTCAACTTCTCTTGGCAGGTCAAGCAAAAATGACGTTAAAATCCATATCACGAATGGGAGAGTATAGACCTGGTAGCTCAGCGCTACTCCTAGCACCGTGTTTGTTAATCTTAGCTTCCACAGCAACTCATAGACAGGAACCAATAAGCTCCCGGGAGGCAGAGATTTAACCAGTATGACCAGCGCTACCGTGAATACCCATACATAGTACTTTATTTGTAGCCTAGCTATAGCATAAGCTGTCGGAAGCGCTAGTATAAGGGAAATGAGAATAGCTAATCCAATGAACAGGAACGTGTTAAGCATGTTTCGATAGAACTTAAACTCCTTGAGCACATAAACGAAATTATCTAGGGTGGGGGATTTGGGAGGTATGCTCCACTCTCCCGGTGGTAAAAGGCTAATCATCACTAAGACTCCTAGAGGAACTAGAACAGTCAGTAAAACCACTATTAGGAAGACGTTTATCAGCGACGCCAATTCTTCAACACCATTATTGTGTATGGAATAATAACTACAAGGGAAATGAGAATAAAGATGACCGACATAGTTGAGCCAAGGCCTATCTCGAGTCCCCTTAAGGCTCTGTTATATATCTGTAGCTCAATCGTCTCCGTTGCTATGCCTGGCCCGCCGCGAGTAAGCAAGTACACCTTAGCGAATATTCTAAAAGCGTCGATAAGCCTCAGCAAAAACACCGCTAAAATAACGTTTTTAGTCATGGGCAACAGTATTCTCAGCGTTAACTGAAGTTTTCTAGCTCCATCGATTCTGGCGGCCGTCAGTACTTCCGGTGGCACCGTCGATAATCCTGCAAGGATAATTATCATCACAAAGGGGGTCATCTGCCATATATCCATGATTATTATTGTCGGCATAGCCCACTTAGGGTCGTTTAGTGGATTTATAGCTGATAGTCCAATGCTCGTTAGTATCTGGTTCACGAACCCGTAGTCTGGGTGAAAGAGGAATCTCCATATAACAACTAAGTTAACAGCCGGCAGTATCATTGGCACAATGAGGAATGGGATGAACAAATACCTCTTGTTGCTCCAGTAAAGCAGGACGGCTAGAAATATTCCGTAAAGAAGCTCCGATGTCGATGCAACCGCGACGAAAAATAAGGTGTTCTTAATAGCAGTTGTGAACACTGGGTCGTGGAGAAGCATGGAATAATTAGTTAAGCCCACATAGTTTGGCTGCATGAATCCTAGCTTGTACCTATAAAAAGACATATATATGGAGTAACCGATAGCGAAGACGAATATCCCTAGGCCAACTAGGCCTGGGACTAGAAAAAACTCGTTGGGAGTTCTTCTCCTTATTTTTGTTAAAAAACTCAATGTTTTTCCCTGCCCCTTGTCATTTTGGGATATTCGCTTAGCCTTTAACTCCTTGTGTTACTCTTACCATCTCGTCGTGTGCTTTCTTTATAGCCTCATCGGCAGGTAAGTCGCCCATGAGGCCCATGAAGAGATATGTCCCGATCTGCTCGGCCATGTCTCCCCATAATGGGTTTGTTCTAACTGGCTTCACTACTTCGATTATTTCGAGGAACTTGTCAGCTAGCCTTTGTTTAGCTCTGTACTCCGGATCACTGAATACCTGTAGTCTGGTCGGAGGTAGACCTGCCTCCAGGGCAGCTCTTTTCTGTGCCGGTAGCGATGTAGCTATCTTAACGAACTCCATGGCTGTATCGGGGTTAGTGGAGAAAGCCGAGACTCCATAGAACCATACTCCCGATTGCGCGCCGAAGAACGTTTTCTGCCTTGGATATGGCCTTATGTTTATTTTTCCAACGACATTTGATTTCTGTGGGTTATCGATATCTGCTATCCATCCGTTCCACGTTACGCCTATAGCTACCTCTCCCCTCAGTATAGCCTCGCTGTACTCCGCCAGGCTTGTGAACTCTGTCATTCGTGGATGAGAGTAATTCTTGAGCTCCTTGAAGAACTCCAGGGCCTGCACCGCCTCCTCGCTATATAGGGCAGGCGTTATGCCATCCTCGGCAAAGTATCTACCACCAAATGGGTAAAGGAAGGCCGGGAAGGTGTCCTGGGCAATCGAGGTTCCCTTAACGCTGTATGCTCCGAAGCCGTAGATGTTTACTCCCAAATCAGTGTATTTCTCCTTTACCTTCTTCGCTATTCTCAACACGTCATCCCATGTCTCAGGAGGAGTTTCTCCTAGGTCCTTAAGAATATCCTCCCTGTAGAAAAGGAAGTTTGCGTTGCCAGTGATCGCCTGGGCGTATGTCTTGCCGCCAACGGTTGGCCAGTTCTTCAAGTGCTCCGGGTACCCATCAAGGTCAGGCTCATCAATAGGCAAAAGCCAGCCATTATTAATCATCATGTGTATCCATGGCTCATCTATATATAGAGCATCGTAATCGCTTGACCTGGAGCTCTGTGATAGAACAATTGTCTGGTACTCGTCAGTGTAGCCCTTGGGAACATACTCAACCTGGACGTTTGGGTACTTCTGGAGAAACGTATCTATAAGGTTCTTGTTAATGGTTTCGTGGTAACCTGATCTTCCGAGGACAACTATCTTTCCACCAATATTCTTTGGCTTTGTAGTAGTTGTGGTTGGGCTCGCAACCGGAGTAGTCGTGGTCGTCGTCTTCGATCTAGAAGCTATATAGGCAGCTCCGCCCGCCAATATTATTATAGCTGCTCCGCCAGCCATTATGAGAAACTGCCTACGGGTTACCATATTTACACCGTTTATCAATGATTGCTAATTGAATATAAATTTTGCTTATATAGAAACATCATTTTACGTAATTTATTTGTAATTATAAATCTACTAGATATTAATGATAATAGAGCTTGATCCAGTTATACCTTATATGCATGCGACTTTAGAGCTGGATTATATTTGATTGCCAACGCCACAGTAGTTTTAGAGCAAGTGGGACCAAATATGTAAAAAACCTTTTTATCAAATTTTTTATGTACTATATAGCTTTATGTACTATATAATAAAACTAGGGATGGTAAAATAAATTTATTGATGCAGAGTTGAACACGTTATGTCATTATCAGGCGACTTTATAGTAATCCCCTGTTACAGAAAAGTTTCAAAAGAGTTCGTTTTGGAAAGAGCTGTTATATTCGTTGGGCAGGGGCACTTGGGGAAAGCTCTGGGAACCATAATGAATACTTTAACTGCAGGTTCTAGGGAGGCTATTGAAAACATATATGTATCAAAAGTTTCGGGGGAAAGATACGTTTTTATAATTACGTTTCATAGATCGCTGGAAAATAAACTCCATGATATATTGCATAGACTAGTAAATGAGCATATCTTGGAGGGCTTCCACATAATTGAGCCCATAGAAGATATTCTACCTATATATGGATTCCTATTTATGAATGAGGATGGCCTTCGTTTACGCACATTCACGACAGGCGGATTCGTTGGCATATTCATCAATTTGTTAAACTTGCTTGGCAAGCAAGGAGAGTTCGTGGTAGAGAGAATAGGCTACTATCTCGGCAGGAGCCACGTGGAGGCTCTCTTGAGGGAAGGCATTCTACAAGAAAAATCAGTCTTCAAAGCGATTGGTTACAGTTTATTAACGGGCGTTTCTTTCGGCTTGTATCGATTAGTTGGGCTTGACATTAAGAGAAAAGGCCTTGTATCCATCCATACCGAGATTAAAATAAAAATAAAGGATTACTACGAGGAGGAGGAATATAGGAAAGCGGGTATTAATAAGTGTTCCATTTACCAGAAGGGCTTTTTTAAAGGAATAATAGAGTTCTTCATAGGAGATAAGAACTACATAATTGAGGAACCAGTATGCTATAACAGCGAGAGAGAAAGCCTCTTTGTAATCGAGTTGCCCGTTGATACAACGAAGGAGGAAAGAGATTTTCTAAGCAAAATCAACAGTTTGGCTCTGGGAGGTAAAGCAAATAAACCATGAATTCAGTAATTAATCCGAGAGTCACCTTATTCCACTGGGCCCGTCGTCTAGCCTGGTTAGGACACCGCCCTGACGCGGCGGGGGTCCTGGGTTCAAATCCCAGCGGGCCCACCACTGTTTCTATTAAATATGAATTGGTCAAAAGACAGCTGGTGAGCGGATTAAGAGTTAATGCTGAAAATATTCTTTTGATTCAAGAATGATTTCAAAAAACTGATTGTTTTTTCACGCTTGTGGGCTCGCTGTCTGAGTGGTCGGCGTCGATGTTTTTGCTATTGCTTCCTCTAGAGCGAAGTACAGTAATATTGCTCCTAGCCAGTTGAGGAACGGTATAATGAACAGTACGCTTGATATTACTAGGAACGTGCTGCCCGTCTCCTCTCCTATTCTTATGAGCACTATGCCTGTTAGCAGTATGCCCAGCCACGCTAGCAATAAGCCGATAGGCGCGGTTATAACTACTATTATGAGTATTACTCCAATGAGCAGCAATAGCGATCCAGTTGACCCAAGCTTATACTTCGCTGGGTCAAGCGCCGATAACTCATCGAATCCTCTCTTATAAGTAAGTATGCCTACCAGCGATATTACTCCTCCAATCACAATCACAATAGCAGCTGTTATGGCTAATCCGATTTTTATTGACCATAACCTGAAGAGCCCCATTCCACTTGGAAACAACGCTATACCTATGTACACCACGATGATGCCTATAATCAAGTACAACAAGCTCCTTCTGATGGTACCGAGGGGCTTAGCGATGCTCGCTTTAGTATCCATAAGATTCTCACCTATCATTGTTGTTTATTTTACACGTCTCTAATATCTTCGCAAGCAAATATATAGTTATGTAATGAATAATTAATCGTCTTGTAATCAAGAACAATGCGCGTTAGACTATGTACCAAGATTTTCTTTGTCATAGATTTAAAAATCAAAAGAATGTTTCAAGAAAATATTATTACTACATACATCATAGTTATCAACATCCCGTTTCCTCCAATTATCCGGCCATTTATTATGGGCATTAGTGATGTCTGTTTGCTTTGGTGAGTACATGGAGGGGCATCTTTGCTTAATCACTATACGAGCTATACCAAAAGCCTATTTCACTGACTGTTCTTATTCATGGTAAATCCAATAAATAATGCATATAAGAGATACATATATGTTTGATGTATGAAGGCGGGCCTGAATCATTTAATAATCAATATGCTTTTCTACAAAAAGGTATAGCTCAAACCCCCCATAAGTTAGGCAGATACGGATGATTTATCGCTAATCATGCGTTATGATTAAATCAGATGTAGCTTTTCTATGCATAATTATTGCTGTTGCTTTTCTTTATTTCCCGGCCATGAGAGTGATGTATATGCTAGCTTTCTGCAAGTGTTTAATGTAGAGCATTACGTTTTCGGTGTTCTATTATTGATTTGTGTTTCTGCTACGTGTTTCTTTTTTCTTCAGGAACACATATTTGTTTTGTTCCTATTTATTTGTTCTCTGTCCTTCTTTCTTGTTTATGTGCAACATAGAAGAGGGTTACGATTGATGGTTAACTTTGACTAAAAGTCAAGTTAACCGCCAGTTAACTTTACCGATAACCCCCATGGAGCGCGATACGTGTTAATTAAATGATAAGGTAGTCCGTTCATGTTTAGTGAATTAGCGATATAGAAGAATAATATATAGAATAAAAAGATATGACGAGAAGTTATTGGTTTGTGAAGGGTTTATTGTTGTTTCTTGATGTGGTATATCTTCGAGCCTATCAACATGTTGTTGGGTATCAACACCAGTGTTCCGTCGTCTTTCTTAATGAAGGTGAAGAGGCTTGTGACATCAACTACTTCTCCGGTCTCACCCGCAACTGTCACGTAGTCACCGATCTTTATTGGCCTAACAATCAGCACGAACAAGCCGGCTATTGCTTGCCCTAGAACCTGCTGTGTGGCGAAGCCGATGACCAAGCCTATAAAGCCGCCTAGGGCGACGCCCGCGGTTCCGCCAGCAACCCCGCCGGCGATTCCGGCTAGCAAAGCGCCGACGCCGAGGATGATCATGATGCTCCTAATAGCTGCTGCCTGCGGGTGGCCGTACCTGAACCTCATGCTCCAGTACACAGTGTTGGCGAAAGCACTGACAATCATGTAGCCGAAGAACAGCGCCAGCGCTATGTTAATGTAGCTTCCGTAGTCAGCATAGATTTTGTCGGGCACCAGTGCCTTTACGACTATGCCAACAATGATGTAGATAATAATCCATATGATTAATCTCACGATAGAGTTTCTGAACTGGGCTTTTACGTCTACCTCCTTTGACATATATTTATCACCGAAAGAATGAATACATATAAAAACAATATATTTTTTTACTTTAAAACAGCGGGGAATTGCTTATATTTGATTACGAACAATAATTATATACTTAAGTGATAAAGCATGGGCGAAGAGGAAGTATACCTCAAGTTCGTAGATGAATCGCACACACCGGATTTAAGCAGGGAGGTAGTTGCGACCTACCTTGTAACCCCACAGGAGGGATTCGACATCAGACAGGTAGCGGGGGGAATAGCGGCTGAGAGCAGCGTTGGGACATGGACACAGCTAACCACTTGGTACGATGAGAATAGAGTAATGAAGCTTAGAGGAATAGCTTACTACATGAAGAAATATGATGAATCCTCTTACATAGTCAGGATAAGCTATCCATGGGACCACTTCGAGGAGGGTAACCTCCCAGCCTTCCTAGCTGGGGTTGCAGGCAATATATTCGGGATGAGAAGAGCGAAGTACCTTAGACTAGAAGACCTGTACTTACCTAAGCCATTCCTTGAGCACTACAAGGGTCCATCAAAAGGAATAGATGGAATAAGAGGAATGCTCGGCATAAAGGATAGACCAATTATAGGCACGGTGCCCAAGCCAAAGGTTGGATATAGCCCAGACGAGGTTGAAAAACTAGCATACCAGCTGCTAAGCGGCGGGCTCGATTTCGTTAAGGACGACGAAAACCTGGCAAGCCCCTCTTACTGCAGGTTCGAGGCAAGAGCAAAAGCAATAATGAGAGCTATAGATAAGGCTGAGAGAGAGACGGGCGAGAGGAAAGCTTGGTTAGCCAACATAACCAGCGATGTAAGAGAAATGACTAAGAGATTAAAGCTCGTGGCTGATTATGGCAACCCCTATGTCATGATTGACGTTGTGGTCGCTGGCTGGGCCTCTCTCAGCTATATAAGAGACTTGGCAGAGGAGCACGGGCTAGCTATTCATGCTCATAGAGCAATGCACGCTGCTTTCACTAGAATACCTTACCACGGCATATCAATGTTTGTTCTCGCCAAGCTTCTAAGAATAGTCGGTGTTGACCAACTACACGTTGGTACACCCGAGGTAGGCAAGCTCGAAGCGAAGAAACGGGACGTTCTCAACAACGTCAAGGTTCTACGAGAAACCGAGTATACACCGTTCCCCGAGGACGAGTTGAGGTTACCTATGAGCTTCCACCACATAAAGCCGATGTTCCCAGTGGCAAGCGGCGGTCTTCATCCAGGAACAGTGCCAGAGGTGATAAAGGAGATGGGGATAGACACAGTTATTCAGGTTGGAGGCGGGGTCATAGGTCATCCCGACGGCCCCTTCGCCGGCGCGATGGCTCTTAGGCAAGCGATTGAGGCTACCCTAAAGGGAGTGGACCTGGAGGAATACGCTTCTACTCATAAGGAGCTACGCAGAGCCCTTGAGAAGTGGGGTAGAAGAGTCCCGATTTAAAGGAAAAATTTATTATGCAAACACTAAATAATGTTTTTCCGGTCGCCATCTTTGAAGAAATGGCACTCACTTCTGATCGATGAAATTGAGAAAGAGCTGAAAACAAACATTAACACAGGACTAAGCGAGGAGGAAGCTAGAAAAAGGCTATCTATTTACGGTTTAAACGAGCTGAAGGTAAAAAAGAAGCCTACCTACGTCTTGTTCCTGGAGCAGTTCAAGAACCTTTTAATAGTGATTTTGCTCATCGCGACAGCTATTTCCGCTATTCTCGGTGAGGTCGTTGAGGCAGTAGCCATAGGTATAGTCGTGCTTGTCATGGGCATAATGGGGTTTATCCAGGAGTACAGGGCTGAGAAAACCCTTGAAGCCCTCCGAAAAATGGCCACACCCATCACTCGAGTCATAAGGAATGGAGAAGAAAGGGAGATTCCATCAAGCATGATTGTTCCAGGAGACATCGTTGTTCTCAAAGCAGGCGACATTGTACCTGCCGACATAAGGCTTTTCCAAAGCGTGGATCTAGAGATCGACGAGTCATCGTTCACGGGAGAATCTGCTCCAGTAGAGAAGAACGCTAAGGTGGTGCTCGACGAGGATGTCCCGGTTAGCGATAGGATAAACATGGCTTTCATGGGGACAAGCGTCGTGAATGGATACGGGAAAGGGATAGTGGTTGCTACAGGCAACAACACCGAGCTAGGCAAGCTAGCCGGCATGATAGCTGAGGGCAAGGAGGAGAAAACCCCCCTTGAGGAAGAGCTGGATTACTTCGCTAAGAGAATAGGCTTATTAATCATAGGTATATCCGGTGTTGTATTCGCTTTATCGTTGCTAGAAGGCCTTCAAGGCATAATTGACTCGTTGATGACAGCGATAGCTCTCGCTGTTGCAGCTATCCCCGAGGGCCTACCGGCAATAGCAACGGCTATCCTAGCTATCGGAGCATACAGAATGGCCAAAAAGAACGCGCTTGTAAGAAAGCTCTCAGCAGTCGAGACGCTTGGAAGCGTGAACGTAATCTGCACGGACAAGACGGGGACAATAACTAAGGGCGAGATGACTCTCAAGCAGATATCATTTATTGACTCTAGCTACATGATAGAGGAGGACAAAACGAAAATCAGCGTTGTACTCTTAGATGGTAATTCTAATGAGGGTAACCTCGAGTTCCTGTTATCAATTATCCCGCCTCACGTAGGTGATGATGCACAGATAGTTAGTGATAATGGAAGAACGATTTTGAAGGGCTCTCCAACAGAAGGAGCGGTTCTTTACGCAGTATACAAGCTAAAGGGACCTGGATGGATAGATGAGAGGAAAAAACTGTATCCCGTAGTGAAGGTTTATCCCTTTGATAGATTTAGAAAGATGAAGAGCACGGTTCACAAAATCGACGGCAAGTATTTAGTTATAACATCCGGTGCCCCGGACGTTATTCTGTCTAGGTCAACCAGGGTTTTGACTAGAGATGGGGAGGTGGCTATTGATAAGGATACTTGGAACAAGTTAAGGTTGCTCATCGATGAACTGGGCAGCAAGGGGTACAGGACCTTTGGTGTTGCTTATAGATGGATGAGCAACTTTAGCGATGAGTACTCTGATGAGGAAGTGGAAAACGAGCTTGTATTCATGGCTGTTCTAGGCATAATTGACCCACCAAGAGAGGGGGTTGCGGAAGCCATAAAGATAGCTAGGAAAGCTGGCATAAAGGTAGTGATGGTCACAGGTGACCATAAGTCAACAGCAACCGCGATAGCGAAAATGATAGGGCTGGACGTGGATAACGGGCTGGTCATAGAAGGGAGAGAGCTTGACAAAATGAGTGAGGATGAGTTGCAGAGAATAATTGATAAAGTAGTCGTGTTCGCGCGCGCGACTCCCGAGCACAAGCTCAGAATAGTCAAAGCCTTCAAAGCAAGGGGATACAGAGTCGCGATGACCGGAGACGGCGTTAATGATGCGCCGGCTCTCAAAATGGCGGACATAGGTGTAGCCATGGGGATTAAGGGAACGGAGGTGGCAAAGGAGGCCTCACAGATTGTATTGTTGGATGACAACTTCTCCACTATTGTTGAGGCAATAAAGCAAGGCCGCGTTATCTACGAGAACCTTAAGAAGCCAATAAACTTCCTGCTCAGCTGCAACTTGGGAGAAGTAGCTACTATATTCGGGGCTGAGCTTTTAAGAATGCCAATACCACTAAAGCCTCTTCATCTCTTGTGGGTAAATGTTGTAACGGATGTAGCGCCTGCAACTGTTCTTGGTTTAGAGGCTCCGGAGCCGGACATAATGGATAGGCCGCCGAGACCTGCATCTGATAGGCTTATAACTAAACGCAAGCTCATCTATTATATTGCTATGGGCTCGATAATAGGAGCAGCACTATTATTATTATACAACGTATTATTAAAGGAGGGGCTGGAGATAGCTCGAACCACCGTTTTCACTTCTCTTGTAGTCGCTGAGATAGGCTTAGTGCTAACTATGCGGAGCGAGACCAAGCACTTCTGGGAGCTGCCAAGGAACAGGTGGTTGTTGCCTGGCTTGGCAATAGCAATTTTGCTTCAACTCATCGTTATTTACACGCCTCTCAGAGAAGTCTTCGACACCGTCTTCCTGGATGCCAGGCACTGGGCTTTGTCTCTGATTGTCCCAATAGCGATAATACTTGTTGATGCATTAAGGAAAAGCCTAAAAATTAAGTTATAAGTTATTAGTTTTCCCCGAGCTCCTCCAGGTATTTCCTGGCAACTTCTCTTCCCCAGCTCCCCTTGTCTCTTAGCCTTCCCAAGAAGAACCTAAGAACCTTTGGCTCGTAGACCCATTCTAATCCTTGAACTAAATCCCTGTTTCTATAAAGCCATGAAGCCCTATCAACAATATACCTGACATGGGACTCCATGTATGTTCTTCTCGGGAACGCTAATCTTAGGAGCTCGAGGTCAGCGTAAATCTCCGTGCCATCCGGCAGTCTATCAAGGCTCAGCGAGCCCCTCTCCATGCCTCTCACGCCTGACACTAAATAGAAGGCGCTGGCCAGGGCCGCTGCTGGATACTCTTTCTGGGGTATGTGTGGTAGAAACTTAGCGGCGTTTATGTGGCATCCGAGGCCTCCAGGGGGTTTGACCACGGGGATTCCCTTTGCGCTTAGTTTTTCAACGCACTCCTCTATGAGCCTTAGCTCATAGTCAATTATGCTTTCATCTATCATTTGCCTTATACCCACGGCAAGCGCGCTTAGCTCTCTTAGAGACATTCCTCCATAAGTCAGGAATCCCTCGTAAACTGGAATCAGCTCTGATATGGCTTTGGCGTACTCCTCGTTGTTAGTTGCTATGAACCCGCCTCTAACTGAGCCAGCTTTTCTAGCGCTCGCGTAGTATATGTCGGCCATGCTAGTGATTTCTCTCAGGATTTCCACTAGGGAGGCGTTCTTGTATCCCGGCTCTCTTTTCTTTATGAGCGCTACGTTCCAGTCAATCATGCTTCCATCAATAACTAGAGGTATCTTGTACTCATCACATATTTGTCTTACTTGTCTTAAGTTCTCTAGGGAGAACGGTTGCCCACCAACTAGATTAGTTGTCGCCTCCATACGGATAAACGCTATGTTTTCTCTACCGATCTTTTTTATGGTTTCCCTGAGCTTTTCGATATCCATGTTTCCTTTGAATGGGTAAGTGCTCTCTGTGTCAAAAGCTTCTTTTACTATTTGTTCCTCCATTTTTCCTTTCTGTAGAATTACGTGGGCCTTCGTGGTTGTGAAGTGATAATTCGTTATAACCGTTTTGCCGGGCTCAACAAACAGCTTTGATAATATGTGCTCAGCGGCCCTGCCCTGATGAACGGGGTAAGCGTACCTGAAACCCAGGACCTCGTTAACTGCTCTGAGAAAATCGTAGTATATAGTGCTTCCCGCATAGGCATCCTGAAGGTTGACCAGTGCTTGAAGCTGCTCATTACTCATAGCGTTAACCCCGCTATCGGTGAGCATATCGAGGAAAACCTCATCGCTCCGTAGGAGAAAAGTGTTCCATCCAGCCCTCTCAATTGCTTCTAAGCGCTCACTCAGTTTAGGTAATCTGAGAATCTCGAATATTCTGATTCTAAATCCATCTACGTGGAGGGATCCCCCATCAGATGACTTAACAACAGGCAAGAATAACACCAACAGAGAATTGAATAAAGGCAAGTATTATGCTTATCTGGACGTATATTTGAAAAAGGAGTTATTAGGAGTGGTGGACCGGCCGGGATTTGAACCCGGGGCCTCTCGGATGCCAACCGAGCGCTCTTCCAGGCTGAGCTACCGGCCCTTACTAAATCTTTTTTTATTCAAGGTTTAAAAGGTTTAATAACAAAATAAAGGCTCCAGCTAGAAAGTGATTAATTTTGGCCGGAACAAACATCGATTATTTTAAGAGAAGAATAGTTGACACGATGAGTGTTCTTTACGATAGGGGCTACCTATCAAGCGTTGGGGGCAACATAAGCTGTAGAGCGGGCGAGATAATACTAATAACTCCATCGGGAAAAACCAAGTTCTTGATTACCCCAGATGATATTGCTGAGGTATCTCTGGACGGAAAAGCGCTGAACAAAGTGAAGCCCTCGAGCGAGCTACCAGTCCATCTAGTTATTTATAAAAGTAGGGGAGACGTGAACTGTGTGATTCATGCTCACCCTGTCTTTACAATTATCGCATCAATGATGTTTAATGAAAGCTTTTTCCAGGAGACAAAGATAACGCCTGAGTCAGCGGTCTATATAGGTAGAGTGAAAGTAATAAGTTATCGAAGCCCTGGTCAAGAGGCAGCCGAAGAGATAGAAAAGATAATAGGTCATAGTGATATAATTGTTGTCAAGAACCACGGTGTCTTCAGCACTGGCAGGGATATCGATGAAGCGCTGGCAAGATTAGAGGTACTAGAGGAAAACTCGAAGCTAATATACTACCTGTCCTTAATGTCTGTTGGTTTCGATGCATCTTTGGCCCAGAAAGTTATTTCTGAAAAGTACGCTCTTCCCGGAGAAGAGGTTGATAAATTACTTAAAATTTACAAGAAATAGCAGTAAATATGCTCTTAATCGTTTTTTGGATTAATACGTGCATATATGAAACATTTAAATATAATGATTATTTTAGTTATAATGAAACAAAGGTGATATCGTTGATGAGCAAGGAGGAGATAGTGCTACCATCAGGCAAGATATTGACTCTCCTGGACCTCGTTAAGTTTTGCTACGACTTCTCGGAAACTGATATTGCTATTTTGTTCGAGCTGGTTGACAAGGAGCCCAAATCTATTGAAGAGCTATCGGAGAAGTTTAATTTAAGCAAGGCTACCGTGAGCAGAACACTAGCTAAGCTATACTCGATGGGCTTTATTACCAGGATTAGGAAGCCTGGTGAGGAAAAAGTCGGTAGGCCAAGGTATCTCTACACAACGACTTCTCAAACTGTTAAGCAAAAAATGAGGAAAGACCTAGAGAAGTGCAGTGAATTAGTAAAGAAGTTTATTGAGGATGCTCTCAGCCATATGTAGATAATTTGTCCATATAGTATAAAAAATAAACGACTCTTAGTTATAACCCAGCTTTATTAGTCTGTGATAACTAATAATTATATATTGGTGAGTATAAATGAAGAGGAGAAGAAGCGTATTTGATGATATAGACGAGTTCTTCGAGGAGTTTGAGAGAGAGATTGAGGAGATGTTCGAGAGATTCTCCAGGATGGGTGCAAGGGAGGTTCGTGGACCAATAGTTTATGGATTCAGAGTGACTGTGGGGCCTGACGGCGTGCCTCACATAGAGGAGTTCGGTAACGTAAAAAGAGTTGGGGCTAGGCCCAGGATAAGCGAGGAGAGGGAGCCTATATACGATATCTATGAGGAGCCAGATAAGGTTGTGATATACGTGGAGCTCCCGGGAGTAGAGAAGGATAAAATCGATGTTAGTGTTAGTGAGAAAGAAGTTATTGTTAAGGCCAGCGATGATAATAGAAAATACTACAAGGAGATAGCCTTGCCAACCGAGGTGATACCATCAACAGCTAAGGCTCAGTACAAGAACGGTGTCCTCGAAATAAAGATTGACAAGAAAGTCAAGGAAGAGAAGAAGGAAGGAGTGAAAGTCAAGGTTGAATAAAAGAGTATATGATGTAGCGTAGGAAATCGCTTCTCGTCGAAAAACCTTTTTTCCTCGCTAGCTCATCAATTTTTTCCAGTAAACCGCTATCAAGCCTAAACGTAATAGTAGTTTCGCATCCCCTAGTCAGCACGCTGTTTTTGTCTTTAATCGATGATGGATCCATGCTATCATTTTGTATATAGTTAATGATGAGATTACGTATGTAGTCGCTTCTATTGGAGAACCCCTCCTTTCTTGATATTTCTTCCAGCTTTTCCGCTATGATTCTATCTAGTTTTACTGATACAACTTTTTTGACCTGAATATCGAGCTGGATAGCGTCATGCAGCTTTTTTTCTCTGAAAGAGACGGACAAGCTACAAGCACCCTGGCTAAACCACGTTTAACTTAACAGCAAATGTAATTAAATATTACCTTAACATATAGAACAAAAACAGACCGGTTTCGTTGAGGAGTTGGTATGGAAAAGGATTTTCACGAGGAGTACACAGATTGTTTTATATGCGGAGCTAGGGGAACGCTGAGAATAGCTTACAGATTCATGAATCTGCCAGTAGAGGGAGAGGCAATATTATTATCGCTTAGATGTAGCTCCTGTGGATATCGAGCCACGGATATCTATCCTTTAAGAGAAAGCAGAGAGAAACTTATAAAGATCGAGATAAATAGCGAAAAAGACCTAAACAAGCTTGTCTACGTAAGTTCAGGCTCAAGAGTACTAATCCCGGAGCTAAAGCTTGAGCTAGAGCTTAAACAAATAGATAAGGGCTTCGTAACAACTGTTGAGGGGATCCTCGAGAGATTCAAGGAGAAAACAGAATACGTATGTACACAGGAGAATGTGAGCTCAGAGTGTGCTGAGCTCCTAGGCTCCTTGGAAAAAGCAATTAGAGGAGAGCTAAAATTCAGTTTAATCATTGAGGATCCCTTTGGGAGAAGCTCTGTTCTCTAGGCGAACTGCAATTCGCATAGACTGGCTCTACGCCTATTGATACATTAACCGCTAGCTCCATCAGGTAGAGCACATCGCTTATTCTGTTTATAACTGGAAGCATCGTGCTCTCGTGTTCCAATAGATATCCTTCGTCAAGTGCTTTAACAAAGACTCTTTCAAGCCTCCTCACTATTGTTCTAGCCAATGAGAGAGCAGAGGATGACGGATGCCCTATATGGAGCAGGAACCCTCGGGGTGAAGCCTTCTCTTGGTAACGCTTAATCATGTCTTCGAGAACCTTAACGTCATCTTCAGTTAGGCATTTTCTTCCTCCAAGAGTGAAGCCTATTCTAAAAAGGAGGTTTTGAAGCCATAAAAGGTCACTCCTCACGCTTTCAAGGCCATCAGGCAATAAGCTTAGAGCTAATCCAACCGAGCTCTCGGCTTCATCCAGTGTTCCAACAAGCTCTATGAGAACATGGCTTTTTCTCACATATTTTTTCTGTATAATACAATACGTGTCGCCAGTATCGCCCTGGCCAAGGTTCTTCTTGAACATTACTACCCCCTTGGTCTAGCCAAATATTTTTATCAAACAATAAATTAACTTTGATAAACCATGGTTTCATGTAGATAACTCTATATCATGAGTGTTTTGCGATGTATGTATACACAGAAATCATCGATGAAGTAGTAAGAAGCATAGCGTCAGTGCTTTCATTGCCTAGAGAGGATGTAGAAAAGCTGGTAACAGAGCCCCCAAGCCATGTTCCATACGACTTATCCTTCCCAGTAATGAGGTTCAAGCCATCCGAAAACGCTCTTCAGGAGTTAGTCCGCGAACTAAGAATGAACGAGCTTATCCCAGACGTATCGGTTGATAGAGGATACCTGAACATCAGGTTTTCGAGAGATAAATTAGCTACCAGGGTTTTGCAGCAAATAATTAATCAAAAAGAAAGGTATGGCTCATGGCCCACGACAGACGAGGTAATAGTTGTTGAGCACACAAGCGCCAACCCCGTTCATCCACTGCACATTGGTCATGGGAGAAACATGGCTATAGGAGACTCATTGGTGAGGATCCTCGCTAACTATGGGTACAAGGTCCAGTCAAGATTCTATATTAATGACCTAGGTAGGCAGGTAGCGGTTCTAGGATTGGGAGTATCTTGTCTGGGGGAAAAGGCTTTTCTAAACAAAAACATGAAGAGCGATCATTGGTTCGGCCTTATCTATGCATTGACAAATCAGCTATTAGAGCTGAAAAGACTGAAGAGTGAGAGGGAGAAAAGCGTTAATGATACTGAGAGGTACATAGAGCTGACCTCGCAGATAGACGAGGTAGTAGCCAACATCGCTAGATTATCTGAGAAATCACCAGAACTCTTCGAGGCTTTATCGGATTGTATAATGAAGATGGATAACCCCGAATCAGCGGTCCAGCTCATAATGTCTGAGTACGAGAAGGGGGATGCTAGGTATAAAGAACTTATGAGGAGAATGATTACAGAGGTTCTAAGCGGATTCAAAGAAACAATGAGCAAGCTGGGCGTCAATATTGATTACTGGGACTACGAGAGCGAATTAGTGTGGAGCGGGGAGGTAGACGAGATTATACATAAAATTAGGAAAAACTCCCTCTACACAATATATAAGGGAGCAGAAGCCCTATCCGTGGACAAGATAGCTATCGATCCCGAAATTAGAAGGAAGCTCAGGATACCGGAAGGGCTCGAGATACCTCCTCTGGTTATCAGGAGAAGTGATGGAACAACCCTGTATGTAACACGCGATATCGCTTACACCATAAGAAAATTCAGGGAATCCAATGCTAAGAAAGTAATTAACGTGGTTGCAAAGGAGCAGCTTCTCCCGCAGGCCCAGCTTAGACTGGCTTTATACTCGCTAGGGTATACACAATACGCTGAGAACCTCATCCACTACGTTTACGAGATGGTTATTCTCCCAGGAACAAAAATGAGCGGGAGGGCAGGCACCTACGTATCTCTAGACGACATTCTTAAAGAACTAGCCGCACTATCCAAGACGGAGCTATACAGGAGATACGGTCAGCAGCTCAGCAAGGAGGAAATCGAGTCATATTCGCAAAAAATAGCTGTGGCTGCACTCAGATATTCACTAGTAAATGTAGAGCCAGATAAGCAGCTTGTTTTTAAAGAAGAGGATGTGCTGAACTTCGAGAGAAACTCTGCTCCTTATCTTCTCTACAGTTATGCCAGGGCTTACAATGTGTTAAAGAAAATAAGAGAAGAGGAGTTGCCAAGGGAGCAGGCAAACTATGCTAAGCTAGTTGAGGATGAAACTAGGTACAGGCTGGTCAAGCTACTGGCGAAATACCCATTAGTAACAAAGAAAGCAGCTGAGGAGCTAAGAATCGAGTACCTGACATCTTATCTATGGAGACTCTCACAGGAGTTTAACCAGTGGTATGACAGGGATCCAATACTAAAAGAAATAGACAAAGAATTGTTCAAGGCAAAAATCCAGTTGCTGATAGCTTTTACCTATGTAATGAAAAATGCTTTGCAACTGCTAGGGATAGAGCCGCTGGAGAGACTTTAAGAGCCATCTAGCAAGCATAATCAATTTGTATAAATACTTATCGATACAAACTTTTATGGGAAGCTGGATATGCCCCCCGCAATTTACTACGCTGATAAGAAGCCAGTGCTTATAGATAAGAACGCCAGCTTGCTAACGGCAACAAGGTATCTGTTGAACAATAACAGATACCACGCCGTTCTCGTTGAAAAAGGTAACAAGCTTGCAGGCGTTCTGAGCATTAGGGATGTCGCTAAGGCCTTATTTATCATAGGAGAAGAAGCAGTTGAGCTTATAGAGGCAGGCTACCTTGCAAAAACGCTTGAAAACCCCGCTTATTTCTATGCAACAAAAGACGTGATTTACATAACCGAAAACGAAAACTTCGAGAATGCATTGGAAATAATGGTGAAAAACAACATTGGAAGCCTACCAATTGTTGATTCCGAAAGAACCGTTATAGGGGTTCTCGAGGAAAAACAAGTAATCAAAGCTATGCCCATTTACACCAAGAAACCAATGTGCGAGTATGCATCGTGGGAGCTAATACTTATCGAGGAGGAGGACGAGATACTAGAGGCAATAGGACTAATGGTAACTAACAACATAAGAAGGGTCGTTATAACAAATGAAGATGGCGAGCCAATCGGCATGACTACACTTAATATTCTAATCGATTATCTAACATCCCCATCCTCACTGGATAAGCTGCTTGAGGGAGATGAGTCGCCGTTATCGAAGCCTGTCAAAAAAGTCATGCTTAAACCATGGATAACAGATTGTAGCTACTCGTTACGTGAGATAGCGAGCCTTCTAACCTTCGACCCTCTAGGAGCAGTTCTAGTTAAGGACAATGATAAATACGGCATAATAACGGAGAGAGACCTGCTAAGAGCCTTGAGAGATAGCTTTTCGTCCTAAGCCATAAAAATCAGCAAACCTTGCTCCCGTTCTTGACGGGCTCGATCGGAGATAATAGAACCGGTACTCCATCATCGCATCCAGCAGCTAGAAGCATCCCTTGGCTCACATGGCCCATAAGCTTCTTGGGAGCCAGGTTAGCGACAACAACTATTTGTTTTCCAACAAGTTGTGCTGGTTCATACTTCTCTCCTATGCCTGCAACTATTTGTCTCTCACCGAGCTCTCCTAAGTCGACTAATAATTTAATCAGCTTTTTCGAGCCACTTATTCTTTCAGCTGATTTTATTGTCCCTATTCTTAAATCGAGTTTTGCGAAATCCTCATATTTTATGACATTCTCGCTCAAGGTTTATTCACCAATTTGAAGCTCGATCTCTAAGCTAATAGGGCCACATAGGATTTATAAGCCTTCGTTTTTGAGGGTTTGAAAAAAAGGAGCTAAGTAATTACTACTGCTAGATGAATCGCTTTTTCTATATGAAATGTACTCCCTCAGTGCTTTTAACTAATATTCCTTTATACACGAAGTCAATTTGCCTGAGCGTCAGCCATAAGTCAAAATCATTTAAAGCACTTATTCCATCAATAGGCACCACCACCCTGTACCACCTCATAGCCGCGCTAGCAGCTGTTTGAAGTACACAAATGTTAGCTACTGTGCCAACCACAACGAGCGTCTTTATATCGTTTGTTCTCAAGATATCATCCAGAGGAGTACCATAAAAAGCATCGTACCTTGTTTTCTCAATTACAATGTCATTTTCCGTTGGCCGTAACTCATCAATTATCTCCCAGCCCCAAGTATTCTTTTTAACATGTACCCCCCAAATACGGTACTCCGGGTCGTTCTCATAGTGTGTATCTTTAGTGTAGATAACCAAGATGCCACTGTTCCTTGCTCTTGATAACAGATTTTTGATTTTGGGCACGGTGCTAGCAGCGGCTGGGACTCTGAGAGAGCCCTTTTCATGCACGAAGTCATTTTGCATATCAATAACTAAAACAGCTGTTTCCCTTGATGGTAACTTGACCTCATCTTTTATCTCTATTTGGGGTATGTTTATCATGCTCGACCCCTTATTCATAAATAATTACGGGTGCTTGACATATTAAAAAATTAGTAAAGCTAATGGTGATTATGCATAGATATGTACAAGGACGAGTTCAGCTTCTATAGAAAAAGCTATATCGTTGAATGGGTAAGCGGCTCTCTCAGTATCAATAATAGAGAGGAAACCATATATGGAAATAGAGTGTATTGCAATGGCAAGTGGCTTATAGTATCAAGGCATGGGGGAACTGGTGAAGAGCTAGCCAGATACAATGAAAGCCTTGTTAGAAATTTATGTGAGCAAGTAACAAATGTTTCGCAGCAAGAAGCTCTCGAGGAAGAACAGTTTGTTGGGAGAGCAGAGTTTTTTGTATCTGAAAAAAACCATGTAGGCGATTTGCTTAAAAAAACTCTTTACGTTGCCTCGGTTTTAAGAGACTTGGGGGTTACTGGTGAAATAATTTTTGTAACATTAGATGATACGAGAAGAATAACTCACTCTTTAGGTGAGGCTGAAGAAAGAAAACAATACACCACCTTGTCAATAGAAATTTATCAACAAAGAGGAACCGAAGTTGTGAAGGGCCGCTCACAACTAGCTATTCCTGGCGACTCAGGTCGTCTAAGCGAAAAAAGCATTGATATGCTTGTTGAACAGGCTTACAGAAGAGCCTTCTGGGCCTCCAAGTCTGTTGATACGAGCACTAGTGATAGAGGTCGGAAAACAGTGGTTTTAACGCCCAGCACTACATCAATTATCGCAAAAGAGTTCATTAAGAGAATAGCTTTGATAAAAAACGATAATCATGGCCCTGGAAAACAGATTGTTTCAAGTAATCTAACAATAAGGGATGACCCCACCGCTCCAGATTTGCCTAGCATAAGGGTTTTTGACGATGAATGCATGAAGACTAGGAGAAAAACACTCATTGAAAATGGAGCTTTAGTCGAGCTTCTAGGCACAAGGTTTAAACGGAGAGGCTTAAGCAATCCGGGGAATGCCTATGGTTTATGGGAGCCCCCGACCCCGCTCTATACTAACCTGCTTATTGGAAAGGGTGACTGGAGCGAGAAAGAAATCATTGAGGAAACAAAGGATGGTTTCTTTATTGATGGAGCCAGCTCATACATGATTAGAGGAGATGTCTTGACGATTTATCCTGAATCAGCGTGGAGAATAAAAAGAGGGGAACTAGTCGAGCCAATAGCTATAAAGGAAATAAAGCTGCCTTTAATGGAGGCTTTAAGCAACATAGACGCCATAGGTAGAAACCATGAAAAAAGATGTGGCTGGGAAAAGCATTGGCTTATATGCGAGGAATCGCTTATGCTCAGAACGCTTGGATATATCCTATAATTTATTATGAAAACTTCATGCAATCGGATAAATAACGGTTCTGAAACCATTATAGGCGAGTTATTCGTTTCCCAATGCTTCGTCTAGAACCTCTAGAACATCAGCTAACAGAACGTTTGCTGTTCTCCATGCAGGCCCAGCAGGTCCATGAATAATGATAGATTCGTCCTCAACTTTAAATTCAACAGTGTTGTATGCCCCCTCAGTAAAAGCCAAGGGACTTATTAACGGAACAAAAATTGGTTTGACGAAGACCTCTTTATTTGCTGAATCGTATCCTGCAACTTGTTTTAGCCTCAAGCTCTCCTTTATAGCTTTCCTGATCTCCTCTTCACTATAGATTCTCAACGATTTTCTATCTACATCTCTCATAGTAATGTTTATGCCCATTTCGTTGAGGAGTATAGTTATTTTTGCAGCGGCGTCTAGCCCATCAATATCTATAGATGGATTAGGCTCAGCTAGGCCCTCTTTAATTGCTTGGCTTATAGCTTCATCCCAGTTTTTGCCGCTTTCTATCAGGTTTAAAACATAGTTTGATGTAGCGTTCAAGATTGCTCGTATGTACTGGACTTTTCTGTACTTAAGCGACTTGGCTACGCTTAGGACAGGTGTTCCGGCAGCAACCGTGGCAGTGTATTTAAGCAGAACGTTATATTGCCTAGCGAGCTTCTTTAGTCCTTTGTAATCAAAGGCCAAGCCAGTCTTATCGGCCGTTACTATATGGTACCCACTAGTTATAGCTTTTCTATACATGGACAAATTCGGCTCACCAGTCTCGTATGAGGGAGGAATAACAAAAACAGCAATTCCATACGGGTTCTCCTGTATGTAGTCCACAAACGAGATTTTGTTGAAACGAGGATGTTTACTTAGCGGCTCATTCATAATGGAGAGCTTAAAGAGGTAATCATAATCGCTTTTTTCCCTCAAAACAACACCTCCCATCGAACTGAATACCGCCCTAATCCTTAGGCCTGAGAACAAGGAGTCATTAAGTCTCTCAACAACCTTTCTCCCAACGTTCCCGAAGCCGACAATAACGATATCCACGATAACCACCATGCGTATATACGCAATAATTTTACCTCTACGCGAATAATTAGTATTTTGAATAAAGGTTAATGGCGATTCACGAATTGAAACTAACTGAAATAAAAATCCCACTAACACACGTTGAGGGCGAGTCAGATTCTTTTGGGAAAGCCAAGATTACTGCTGGCCAGTCGGTTTTCTATGTTAAAGAAAACATGATGAGCTCCTCTGAGCCTGGATATCCATCGCCTCTCGAGGCTTTTCTCTCAGGCCTAGTGGGATGTGAAATCATTATGTTCCAGATGTTCGCTAGCCAGTTAGACTTGCTGGGCAAATTCAATATGAGAGTGGTGGCCGACGGAGAATTCGAGATGGGAATAGGACTCAAGAAACTAAATATAAAGTACATAATAAAAGGATTGAATCTAGATGAAGCAAGAGCTCTTCTAGAAATGGTTAAGCAGAGTTGCCCTGTCTACTCTACCATTAGAAAATCAGGAGTTGTCATCGAAGAAAGCTTGGTAGTAGAATAGAATATATTTTTCTCAATGCTAAATAACTAATTGATGAGAAATGGCTGATGCCAACGAGTTCCCGGAGCTTTTGCTCAACAAGAAACAGATATTAATATTGAGAATACTGAGGAGCTTTTACAGCGATGAAGATGAAGTTGAGATGGTGACTGCCAAGGATATATACGACCTTCTCTCAGGCTCTATATCCTTGTCCTATATAACACGTGTTCTTAAGCAACTGGAGAAGCTCGGGCTGGTGGAGAGCGAGGAGGAGCATGTTGATGGAGAAAAGATAAAGTACTACTCACTAACTGAGCATGGAGCCGCAATCGTCGATGCTCTAGAGAAGCTGGCCTTAGAGATAAAGAGGCTGAACGAAGCAATTCTCAAGAAAGTCAGGTTTAAAGTTGTCAAGAGCGGTAGCGGATACAAAATAACCTTCGAGTAGTACTTGTCACTTTATTAAAATAGACATAATACTGCTTAGTTCTTTAATAATTCTTATATAAAAGTTCGTAGAAGATTTTTTATGGTGATAATTCTTGGTGGAGACTTATAGCTTGATTGTGAGGAAGGCTAGGCTAAGAGACCGTCCATCAGACAAGACGTTCGATATAGCCGTTAGTGATGGTAAAATAGTTAGCATAAAGGAGCACATAAGCGAACACGCTGAGCATGAGATAGGCGCTGAAGGAAATCTTGTTTCTGAGACATTCGCTAATCCTCATATACATATGTGTAAAGTCTACACGTATCTGATGATTGGAGAGGAGGCAGTGAGGGCATACCAGGAGAGCGGGATGAGCGCCGCTATGCTTGCAATCGAAATCGCGAGCGAGGTTAAGAAAAAGTATCATGAATCATGGATATACGAGAATGCGAAGAAAGCTGTTCTCGAGTCTCTTCGATTCGGAGGAACCTATCTTAGAGCATTTGTCGACACGGATACGAAGGCTAAGCTAGAGGGGATAAAAGCTCTTCTCAGACTGAAGAAGGAGTTTCAGGGAATAGTGGACATACAGGTCGTAGCATTCCCACAGGACGGGATAGTAAAGGACCCAGGCGCAGAGGAGTACGTGGAGAAAGCCTTGGAGATGGGCGCGGATGTGGTGGGCGGTATACCATGGATAGAAGTTAGCCCAGAATTCGAAGACAAACACATAGACGTGGCATTCGAGCTCGCTAAGAAATACAACAAAGACATAGCCATGTTAACTGATGATGCAGGTGATCCCTTCCTCCGAACAACATTCAAGCTTGCTCAAAAAGCTTACAAAGAGAAATGGTTCGGCAGAGTAACTGCTAATCACGCCAGAGCTGTGGCAACCTACAGTGGCCCCTCCGTGCTCAAGCTAGCTGAGCTAGCCAGGCTAGCTGGCATGTCACTTGTGACAGACCCTCAGACCGGCCCCCTTTATCTTCCATTTAAACAGATGCTACAGTTAGGCGTAAACGTTGCTTTAGGTCAAGATGACATAGCAGATGCGTATTACCCATTTGGAAGAAACAATATGCTGGAGGTAGCTTTCCTAGCTAGTCACATAACGTGGAGCATGACGCTGAGGGACCTCGATACATTTTTTGATATGATAACATGGAGAGCTAGAAAAGCAATGAACATTCCAGTATGCGGTATAAAGGAGGGATGCCCAGCCGACCTCCTGGTTCATAACTACAAGACGGTTTACGAGACTATATGGTACCACGAGCCACCAGCATACGTGATTAGGAACGGAAGAATAGTTGTGAAGAATAGCTCAGAATCTAAATTTTATATCTAGATAAACATGAGCGCCGCGGCCGGGATTTGAACCCGGGTCACAGGCTCGACAGGCCTGCATACTAGGCCAGGCTATACTACCGCGGCTCACTAATCACTAATAACAAGCATGGTTTAAATATTTTTTATTATGTCCTCTGACTAATGTGTGCGTTTTTTCTGATGACAGTTTTAATAATCAGTTTATTTAGAAATGAAGACAATAACGTCTTGCGTGTTGAGTTGGTTATGTGGGAGCTTTGGAGAGTTAAAACAAGTAGCTTTGCGGGGCTAAATTACCCTGAAGAGGAAAGCCGTGTACTCATTGCCGGCGCGCCTCTAGATGCAACTAATTCTTTTCATCCTGGCACAAGATTCGCGCCTGAGTATATCAGGAGGGTCAGCGAGAGCTTGGAGCTATATAGCTATTTGCTTGATATGCCGATACAAAACAAAAAGTTCCACGATATCGGTGACCTCTTCCCAGCTGGTATGGATGTCAAGAGAAGCGTGGAGATAATAAGCGATTTTTTATCAAGCGAGTCTATTCCCAAGAATAAAAAGACTGTTATTTTAGGAGGAGAACACACGGTTACGCTTGGCTCTCTTCCGCTACTTACGAAAAACACCTTATTGATAGTATTCGATGCACACGCGGATTTACGTGACACCTACCTTGGAGAAAAATACTCTCACGCCACAGTTATTAGAAGAATCTCGGAGAATATCCCGTCTGAATCAATTATCCTGATTGGCTCAAGAGCTATTGACGCGGAGGAAATGGATTATATCAAGAAGCACAAAATAAGGCTGTTCACATCGAGATACATAAACACCTACGGCGCAGGTCAAGTGGTAAATAGGCTAAAAGAAGAGCTTGAGGGATACGCAAAGGTATATTTATCCGTGGACATCGATGTCCTTGATCCTGCTTTCGCTCCCGGCGTAGGAACACCGGAGCCATTAGGCCTTGATATATATACGTTATTCACGCTGCTGAAATCAATTTTAGAATCAAAAGAAGTAATTGGAATCGATATCGTTGAAACAAACCCGCTGGTCGACAAAGGGTATCAGACTTCGAGTATAGCTGCAAAAATAATCTTAGAGTATCTAGCGTTTCAAGGCTAAATCGCCTTCACTTTTTTAACTCCCGGTTTTCTCACCTTATACACTATACGGTATCCACAGTACACGCACTGTATTCTTCTTAGCATTTCGAAGTCCTTGGTTGTCAATGTTCTACCACAATTAGCGCAAACGTAGTAAAATCCCTCCTCGAACTCCCCGCTCACAGCAAAGCCCCTCAAGGGGATTTTGGCTTATTTTTAGGTAATAAATATTTGGTATCGTGGAATTTAATCCCACTTTTACTGTCCAAAAATAATTGTTTATTATAAATTTCCGATGTTTTAATGATATTATGATTCACTTTGTATATCTTTTTTACGGGAGAAACAAATTGGGTTCAGCTTTCCCCGGACGTGTGAGGCCGTATAGAGTATCCCCCATGCAAGTTTCATTGGCTATCATTTTTGCTTACCTCGTATTCACGATGGTTATAAGATTGCTTTATCTTAGTTGATTGCCCTTTATTGTAATTGTATTGCTATATTTAGTGATTCGTGATTATAGCTTCGTTATTTACTTCTGCATATGAATCTAAATATACAGTATCTGCAAAGATTATTCCGGCTTTTCCTATAATAGTCCTCGTTTAACAAAACTGATAGTTCTTTGTTTTCACTCAATGCAACATCAAGATACTTATCTTTGCTAGATTCTAAAATTAACTTGTCGTTTATACTCATAGTGTCTGAGCGCGTTTTCTGTATTTTGGATGGTACTTTTCTATTTCCTCTTTGCTGGGGAACTTTAAGTCCTCCTCGGGCAACAGGCTTAGGAGGTCCCAGCCGATATCGAGGGTCTCCTCTATTGTTCTTCTCTCATCTTCTCTTTGATTGATAAATTCTCTCTCGAATCTATCAGCGAACTCCAAATACTTCTTGTCTCTTGGTGACAATGCCTCTGTTCCGACAATTATTGTTAATTCTCTAAGCTTAACTCCCTCTGCATAAGCGCTGTAAAGTTGCATAAAGACGCTTCTGTGGTCCTCCCTGGTTTTTCCAGGTCCTATGCCGTCCTTCATTAATCTCGATAAGCTCATTAGCACGTCGAATGGCGGATATATTCCCTTGAGCCATAGTGGGCGCGATAACACTAGCTGGCCCTCAGTTATATATCCAGTTAAGTCGGGAATTGGGTGAGTAATATCGTCGTCAGGCATCGTGAGGATTGGCATCTGAGTCAGGCTTCCGGCTTTCCCTTCCACTCTCCCCGCTCTTTCATATATCGTAGCTAGGTCCGTGTACATGTATCCAGGATAACCTCTTCTGCCGGGAACTTCCTCTCTAGCAGCGCTTAGTTCCCTGAGAGCTTCGCAGTAAAAAGTCATATCGGTGAGCACGGCTAAGACATGCATGTCGTGCTTCCATGCCAGGTACTCAGCTATCGTTAATGCTATCCTCGGCGTGGCTATCCTCTCAATTACTGGTGAGTTAGCTGTGTTTATGATAGCGACGGTCTTGTCAAGTGCTCCTGTCTCCCTGAAGTTCTGTATAAAGAACATAGCATCATCGTATGGAACCCCTATAGCAGCGAATACTATGGCGAATTTTTCTTCTTTCCCCTTAACAGTCGCTTGTCTGACAATCTGTGCTGCCAACCTGTTGTGGGGTAAACCGCTACCGCTGAATATAGGTAGCTTTTGTCCCCTGACAAGGCTATTGAGGCCGTCTATAGCTGATATGCCTGTTTCTATAAACTCGCTTGGTGGAACTCTAAGAGCTGGATTTAGTGGTGCTCCATTAATATCAAGGTAGTCTTCAGGAATAATTCTAGGTCCTCCATCTATGGGTCTGCCAAGACCATCGAAGATCCTGCCAAGCATATCTGTACTAACGCCCATCTTGAAGGTCTCGCCCTTTAGCCTCACCCTTGTTTTCTCTAGGTCAACATCGCTTACTCCTCCAAAGACCTGTAGTATGGTGATGTCTTTGGATGTATCAATGACTTGCCCGAACCTTGACTCCCCATTCGGGAGAACCACTTCTACCATTTCACCATACGAAATGCCCGGGATTGTTTGTATTGCCAACAAGCTGCCCTGAGCTCTGAGAAGCTTTCTAATCTCCCTGATGCTTAATCTCTGAATCAGGCCTCACCCCCGAGAAGCTCCTCGAACTCCTTCTTCATTGTTGCTAACAAATCGTTGTAGTATTCATCGAATTTGTCTTCAGGTATTCTCTTCATTTGCGCAAACTTCTGTTTTGAAGCTAAGCCCCTTATGGTGTTGATATCCTTACCCTTCCTGATTGCCATCAGCGATTTCTCGTGGAACTCGATTATTGCTTTCGCCATTTTATACGCCTTACGTGGAGAGGTGAAAGCATCTACAGGGTGAAAAGCATCCTGCATCAAAAAATCCTCCCTGATTATCCTAGCGGTCTCCAATACAAGCTTATCCTCCTCTGGGAGAGCCTCGACACCAACGAGTCTAACTAGCTCCTCTAGTTCAGCTTCCTTCTGCAAAATCTCTAGTAATTTATTTCTGATAATCGAATAGTCGCTTGTCATGCTCTCCCACCATCTCTTAACGTTCTCAACGTATAAGCTGTAGCTTATGAGCCAGTTAATAGCTGGGTAGTGCCTTCTGTAAGCAAGGTTAACATCAAGGGCATATAGGGCTCTTATTATCCTGAGAGTAGCCTGTGTAACCGGCTCGCTGAAGTCAGCTCCAGGGGGACTTACAGCCCCAACAATCGTTATGCTCCCCTTCCTTAGCGGTTTTCCAAGAGTCGTTACGTATCCGCTTCTCTCATAGAAGGACGCCAGCCTAGAGCTGAGGTAAGCCGGGAACCCTTCCTCGCCTGGGAGCTCTTCCAGCCTACCGCTTATTTCCCTCATAGCTTCGGCCCATCTACTTGTGGAGTCAGCTACTAGCAGTACGTTGTAGCCCATATCCCTGTAGTACTCGGCCATCGTTATCCCCAAGAATATACTGGCCTCTCTAGCAGCAACGGGCATGTTGCTTGTATTAGCTATGAAGATGCTTTTTTCCATGAGGGGTCTGCCAGTTTTTGGGTCGACTAGCTTTTTCAAGCTGTGCAGGGCGTCAGCCATCTCGTTTCCTCTCTCACCGCAGCCAATATAAATGGAGACGTCGGCCTCGCTCCACTTGGTTATTGTCTGGAGAGTAACTGTTTTTCCTGTCCCGAAACCCCCTGGGATAGCCGCTTTTCCGCCTTTCCCCAATGGGAATAAGAAGTCAATTACTCTTTGTCCGGTGATTAACGGCTCTGATACATCGTGTTTTTCTAGGTATGGTCTTGGTTTTCTGACTGGCCATTTTTGAAGCATCTTTAAATCAATGTTCCCTATAGTAGCTATTGTATCAATTATCGTATAGTCTCCCTCGGAAGCGATATAATTGACTTTTCCTTTAACTCCCGGAGGGACCATTATATAGTGTTTAACTCTTTTCGTCTCTTCGACAACCCCTATGAAGTCTCCCTCGCTTACCTCATCGCCCTGTTTAACCAAAGGCTTGAATGTCCACTTCTTGTTTCTTGGTAATGGGGGCTCCTTGACTCCTTTTGATAGCATAATGCCTGTGAGCAAGCCAATTTCAGGGAGAGGTCTCTGAATACCATCAAATATAGAGCCGATGAGACCGGGCCCGAGCTCAGCCACAAGTGGATTACCAGTTGGGTAAACCGGCTCTCCTACCCTTAAACCCGTCGTGTCCTCATACACCTGAATGACAGCATCGTCTCCTTGAACACCAATTACTTCACCGACAAGCCTTTGTTCTCCAACCTCGATTAACTCGTATACGGATACCCCTCTAACATCCTCAGCTATCACGAGGGGACCGGATACTCTTTTTATTCTCCCCATTTTTGTTCTCCCGAGAGACGTTTTTACATGGTGACCTACATACCTATTAATGTTTTGATAATTCTATCATAGTATTCATCAATGTTTTCTTTTTCTATATCACTGAGCTCTGGTATTATTATGTAGTTTACATTTTGGTTTTCCAGCCTCTTCATTATGGTATCTATACACGCGGGTTCTATCATACGGGATAACACGACTATCTTTGCCGATTCAATGTTCTTCTCAATGAAATCAATAGCATCATTACAGTCGCCTTTGTAAACATAGGCGCTGAAACCAAGTAAGTTAAAGAAACCTGAATAGTAATCACTACCAATAAAAATAGCTTTACTCATGTTAATCTCCTTGCAATCAAGTTCATAACTATGGATTTATCCATCCCGGATAGAAAGGTTAAGTAAACTAGTCTTAGTAAAAAAGCTTCTCGTAGCAATAATAAATATTTTCTTAGGTTTATCTCGTTGAAATCGTAGGTCAAATTCTTCGTTAAGTAACCTAATGACAATATAAGGGCTACATCAAGAGAAGCTGTTCTAGGCGCGATTCTCGTTAAGTCAGAGAATGTTTCGCTGAAGGTGGGCAGATGTTTATCCAGTAATCTCAGGTTTTCAAGCTTGTTTTCTCTCAAACCATTAGTAATCATCAATAAGTCGTTTTTAGGGATGTAAGCAGAGGACATTATCGTGGTATCGACGCTGTCAACGGTTAATACCGTTCTTAACAACGCAAAGTCGTGGAATAGACCAAGCGTTTTACGCGCAGGGAAGCTGCTCTGGACAACTATCTTATCCCATAAGGGCTTCGCGTGGAAAAAGAAGTCTCTTACATCGATTTTACCTGTCTCCGCAGCCTTTTTGTAAATAACGCTAAGTGTCTTATCCGATGATATGTAGTCTATTAGGCCTTTCTCGCCGCCTGAGACCCAATGTCTGTATAAACCACCGTTTGGGAAAAACACGCATGGTTTCTTTAAGCTCAGGAAGCACTGGGTAGCTAAGTAACCATTTAGTAAATCGCTTATTCCCTCCATAATAGAAGTGTATTTATTATTACTGGCACACAAATTCATTAATTTTCTTTGATAATATTCATCTATATGTAGAAATAAGTCGTCCAGACCAAACATCTTTTTTTGTTCAATAAAGATATTAATTGCCTCGCCTACTCTCCTATGGATAATTCTGCTAGTCGCAGATATGATATCATTAGCCTGTATCATTGATATATACTCATCCGTCGAAATTAGTTGAGCTTCTTCGGATAGCAGTAGCGGCCTAGCTTTCTGTGTGATGCTCATATATATTATTCTCCCCAGAGTAGTCGCTGAATCTCGTTGAGCCTTTTTTCTTTTAGATTCAAAAGCCTAGTGTCATAGCTATTATCGATTATTACTCCGTCAACGCTCTCAACGATTAGGCCTCCTATCATGTTCTCGTTCTCTTTTATATCAATGTTCTTTAAACCAAACTCGGAGATGATGTCTTCCAGTATCTTTTTGTCTTTCGGAGAGACGACTATTTTCTTTATGGCACTGGCCTCTTTTAAACTCTGAGTCAGTAAAAGCTCCAAGCTTTTCTTTACATCGAATTGTCGATCCTCAAGTTTTCTCTTGATGTCTTCGAATAATTTCTCAATAATTTCAGCTTTGGTTTGGCTAACGATTATTCGTGCCTTGAGCCTAGCCTCCGACTCTATCTGTGCATTTTTCTCGTATATCTTTTTGAGCTCTTGTCTTTTGTATTCCTCGTATCTTCTTCTCCACTCTTCTTGGGCCTGCCTTATTATCTCGTTTGCCTTTTCCTCCGCTTCTCTAACTATGTTTTCAGCCTTTTCCCTTGCTTCGCTTAGAAGTTTTTCCTTGATTTCTCTCATTACCTCGATGTCGCTGCTCGACATTTACTCACCCTAGCAACGATAAACCGAGTAATACGAATACTATGCCAAGTATCCCCCAGAGCTCCACGTATACAGCCATTAATACAGCGTTGGTCAATATTTTCCCCTGTGTTCTTATAAGCTCGGAGATTCCATGGGCACATATCTTTCCTTGAGACATAGCGGAGAAAAGCTCGGCAGCAAATCCCACTAAGCCTAAGCCAAGAACAGCTAATCCAACAGTTAAATCAACTGTTGCTTTCGGGAGGAAAACCTCCAGGATATAAAGCATCTGTATTAAACCATAAAATGTTTGAGTCATAGGCAGAGCGGATAAAAACAGCGCGTTTCTAAACTGCTTGGGATCCTCCGCCAAAACATTAACTGCTACGCTGTTAGCGTAATACATGCCCATCGATGAGCCAATTACTCCTCCCACTAGAGGTAGGGCTGCGCCTAGCTTAGCTAAGCCCAGAGCGAATGCATCTACCATGTTACTTACACCGCGCTCTTGATAAGATTTATCAATTGTGAAGATAAAATAGTATACTAACTAATAATTATTTTTCTCGATAAAACCACTCTTAATGGAGAGAACGGGGATCCATTGCCTTCGTAAAACTTTGATAGGAATTCAAGGAAACATAGCCTAAGAGAGTGCACGAAGCCTCCAAGTAAAGAGAGAATAAGGGATATTAGGTGCGTTAAGGCCAGCAGTAGAATAGAGAACACTCCTCCAACTATCACTAGGATAACGTTGCCTGTTCCCGTAAACCAGTTTAGAAGCATCTTTACTATGAAGTTAAATGACAGCGCAATATAGTATGTGGCTAGCCCGACTCCGGCTAACCTCACGTAGCTCAAAACATCTCCTAGAAGCCCGGTTAGCTGGAATATCCAGGTCATGAGTCCCAGGAACCTCATCATCTTGATGCTACTGTAGATAATCAACGATATGCTTAGTAGGCTGCCGATAATCAATATGTTCTGTGGGATTTTGCCTAGTATTGGCATTCGATAATCAAAGAACATTTTCAGAACCAGTGGGATACCGAAAAGCTGAACTAGGAATATGCCTGCCTCTTGCATAATTAAGGGAAAGTCTCTCTTTTTAGAAGCTCTTGCAAGGGTTAGCGCATGAGCTATGTTTATGTGGATCAAACCAATAATGAGGGAGAGTTTTATGAAGCTTATGGGAGACAGCATGTACTTAACGAAGACGGGTAAACTAATATTGAAGTACTCCTGAAGGAAGTTTCCAAGCAAGCTACCAGTAGCTATTCCGAAAATCAAGGCAACTATGTTGCTTAACACTAGAACGTTCTTGAATTTCCTGTATGCTGGACTATCTTTATCACTAACCATTTTGTCTAGGACAAGCATTATCAAGAGAATACCAATGGCTGAGTAAGCAATATCACTAACCATCAATCCAAAGAAAAATGCGAAAGAATAGGCAACCAGAGGGGTGGGATCCCACTCCCAGTAGCTTGGTGTTCCGTAGAGCTCCGTGATTATTTCGTAGTTCCTGATTCCCTTAACATTGGAAAGCCTTGACGGTGGATTATCGTCGGGGGAGGGGTCAGTATAAGTGAGGTAAAACGGTACCTGTAGCTTCTCAAGTTCTTTTCTAAAATCATTTATACTCTTCTTTGGGACCCATCCTCTCATTACGGACAGGTGTTTGAGAAACAGTAGTTTTTGTAGCTCGGTTTGCTGGGCGTAAAGATTGTCCAAATATAAGAGGTATTTCCCTATCCAATCAATATTGCTCTCTGCGATGGATTTGATTTCTTGGCTGAGGCTACTGATTTCTTTTTCTACAACAGCTATTTGTTCCCTAACAGTTGTTTTTAATTCTTTGACATAAGTACAAGCCGAGATAAGGTCATAGAGTTCATCTGGGACACGATATAAGCCTGAAGCCTCTAGGTAATCCCTAATTTCCTTTTCAAAGTCGGAAGGATATATGATTGAATAAACATAGCTCTCATTCACGCTTCCAAGGAACAAAGCAACAATGTTGTATCTCTTCATTAGTTCAAGCGTCTTTGATATAACATCGGATTTGCCCACAACCATTATTGCACTGTATATTCTTCCTCTGTAGAGCAATAGAGATGCATTCAGGGAATCCGGCAAAAATTCAATGTGGCTATATAGTTCTAGCAGAAGTTTTCTCTTGTTTTCTAGGATTACAAGCCTTGATTCCAGTGAACTGACTTTTTGATAAATTGGCTCTAAATCTTTTCTTACTTTCTCGATAGAAAAGCTCTCGAGCTCCATTGAGGTTAGATTAACGCTTAATTCTTTTCTCCCCGACTTACCGGCGAGGAATCTCGCCATGTCCAGAAGATTTTTTGTTTCCTCAATCCTTTTCTTTAGTTCCTCTACTTCTTTTTCTTCTATTTTTTCTAGATGAATCTCACCGAAATAGCTTATCCGCGACAATACATAGCTACTTTTGCTTTGAGGAACAAGTATTTCAACCTTATATAATGGCTCAGGCCTGTTCAACAAGAGCTTACTCATTTAAACCAGCCACTATTTTCAGCACATATGCTAGTGTTTTCTCATAATTCGCGTTTGCTTTGTCTCTAAGTGACCTGGCTTTTTCCTCGGCTTCGCGAATAATATTCAATGCTTTTTCCTCGGCATCTCTAAGCAGTTTTTTCCTTTCTTTCTCTATTTCCTCGGTTGGATAAGGAGTAGAAAGTATCTCGTTTGCTTTTCTTCTAGCCTCCCTAATGATTAGGTCAGCCTTTTTCTTGGCTTCATTAATAATTCTTTCCGCCTCCTTGTCTAAATCCGCGAAATCAAAGCTTGGCACGCCCATATTGGTAGCACCGACTTTAAGGAATAAACGCCACAGTCGACGTGGTTCTAAGAATCGTACGTATGTATATTACCTCTGGTCTCGATAAAAATATTTTTTCTCTATCTGTATAGGCTGGTTTTTCGCCTAGAAGCTTACTAATCAATAATGCCTCTAGTTTCCCGGCGACATAATAAGTTCCTTTACCTAAGCCGTACTGGTAATAAATAATCACCGGAACCTGAACCTCGCATGCAAGCTCCCCGAGCAAGTCCTTTAATAATTGCAACTCCCTCTTATCGAATCTATGCGTGGAGCCATCCCTAAGAACCACTTCGGGCTTATCCATACATAAAGCTTCGCATAAACCGATTTTTTGGTAAGGCAGATGTTTATTGGCTATTCTCAGTTCCTCTTCGAGAAACCTGTCAAGAACGCTGTTCATTTTCTTCTTCTCTCCAATATGGTTTTTACTCTTTTTAGGCGCGTTTTCTCTTCTCTTTCTTTTTCGTCAAACTTCATCGATATTGCCTTTATCGTTGATTTTAGCTGAGGAATAATAATGTAATCAAGAGCGTTAACTTTTCTCTTCGTCTTTTTTATTTCATTATGAAGAGCTCTTATCGAGCTTTCAGCCCGGGAAAGCTCGCTTAGGTATTCCAAGAGCCTGGAAAGCTCGTCAGCATAGTCGCTAAGGCCAAGCTTAGCTAGAAAGCTGGAATCCTTTATGAATAGCTTAGTTATGGGGACTTTTACTCCCATTATGTTCTCTGTATAGATATCCGTTTCTAGAGAAACTCCTCCTGCCTCAACAACACTGTTGATGCCCTGAGCGTGCAGTGACTTTACCACTGCGTATTTGTATCCACACGAGAGTAGAGAATCATATAGTTTCTTACGTAGTATCTTTGCTTCATTTATTCTAGCTAAAAGCTCGTTTGTAAGGACAGTTAGTCTCTCGCTTAAAACATCTTTAACCTTGTATGCAAGAAGTATTCTTCTCCTGAGCTTTATAAGCTCGGTTTTTATAGGCCTTACGCGAATCAGAGAGCTCATTGCTTATCTAGTTATGCTATATTAAGTCCATGTAATATAAATTTTCATAAAAAAGAATGATTAGTAATGGTTTGGAGCGATATCGGGGTTAGAGGCTTTCTTTTCGGGCCAATAGCTACCGCTGGTAAACAAGTGATATCTAAATGCTGCGACTTCATTGTGAGCGAGAAAATAACTGTGGAGGAGGGCATGAAGCACCCGCTTTACTTAGTAGTAAAGGAGAGAACCGATACGTTTCACGCATTACATGCGTTGAGAAAAGCCATGAAATGCAGAGAAATTAGTTACTGTGGACTAAAAGACAAATACTCTCTCTCAATACAGCATGTAGTTCCGATTGACTGCAAGCAGAGCCCGGGCCTTCTTTATCTCGATAACATCGTCGCTAAGAAAATAGGTTACGTTGATAGGCCGCTCATGCTAGGAGAAAATACGCATAATGATTTCTTCGTCAGAATAAGTATGGAGAACATCCATGAGCTAGGAAGATTCATGGAAAAAGCTAGCAAGAAACTGGTATTCCCCAACTTCGTTGGATACCAGCGTTTCGGCTTGAGAAGACCGTATACACATGAGCTCGGATTAGCTTATCTCAAGTACCTATTAGGCGAGAGGGATGAATTGACAGGGCTTTTATCCAAGAAGGATGGGTGGTGGGAGATGCAGTTGCTGAGAAAAGGATATATTGATGAGTCAATAAAGCTACTACTCATACATTCAGTGCAATCCTATTACTTCAATGAATGTTTATCCGAGTTACTACTAGAGGAGCGCTTGCACACCGGGGAAATACAGAGCGGGATTCTCATAGGATACGATTTTCGCAACAGAAAGCATCCTGGATGGGTTAATAAGAAACATGTGGATTGCATCGAGGACAGGCTATCAAAAGATGATTGGTTGCTACAAGCACTTGAGAAACTGGGAATAAGAACGAGATACAGGGTTCTTCTGGGCGTTGCTGAGATACTATCATATAAGAGATTGGAAGAAACAATGGTTATTGGTTTTAGGCTTAACCCAGGCTTTTACGGCACGGTTTTTCTACGCGAACTGGTCGGTGATAAGGGAAGCGTGTTCCAGGATTGCGAGCCATGCCTCAAAACCATGGCTAATCTCCTTCCTGCTGGGGAGGGCAAAGGCTCTTTCTGATAAGTCCAGTGGACTCCCATTTGCTCAGGTCTATACATGTTAGCTTGTTTTAAATTATTGCACTTATAACCAACATATTTTCGTTTGATCTTGAGCTCAATATATTTTATAATCTTCGAACAGAATATAGAGAATAGAGATAAAGAGTTACTAGGTTAACAAAGAGGTGCTCAGCGATAGTCAAGATACCGCTGGATACCATTTGCGTAAAAACAGGCGTCCTGTGCCCAAAGTGCCAGAGAAAAATCGATACACAGGAGATTAGAGATTATGAAGTATTAGTGATGAAGGAGTTGTTGGAGCTAGAGGAACACGGGTTAAGAGAACTTAAGGACGCACACTACGTTAAAAGTGTACTTTACAAAGATATGCTTGTCCTCGTTATGAAAATCCCGGGGAACAGCGATACATTGTTAAAGAAACTTAGCAAAGAGCTGTCTGAGAGCTTGAAAGTCAAAGTAAAGGTGGTCGAGCATACGAATGATATAAGAAAAGTAGTTGCACAGTTGCTGAGCCCTGTGAGAGTGTTGGGGGTAAACATGGTTTGGCTTCCCGACGGGACTCAGATTTACTCCGTCAGGGTACTTAGAAGCGATGAGAGGCTTTTTCCAATGGACAAAAACAGCTTGGAGGAGCTTCTTCACTTAATCACGGGCGAATACTTCACGATAAAGCTAGAGTAGCTTTAGCTGTCCAGTAATTTCGTCTACAAGTTCTTCAGGAGCGGGGCCTATTCCAGCGCAGGTTATGGTTCCAGGCTCAAGCTCAGTTAACCCTGCGTCTCTTATTAGACAGGATGGCAATCCCTTATTGAGGGCTTTTTCATATATAGATAAAAGCTCATTGAGGCTCGGTACTTGGAGAACAATCTTTTTTTGCCCCTCCTTCTCCCACTCCTCGACCCATTTCTTGAATTTTCCCTCTTTTCTAATCATATTTATCACGCATGTTACGGATGCATGGGCTACCTGAGCTGCGAGCTTACCAGTGCTCATCTTGATGTCGGTTCTAACAACAATGACTTGCTTATACCCGCCCATAACTCATCCATGCGGAATTTTCTGTTTAGCTGGATAAATATTTATTAACTAATAATCCCGTTGAACAAATAGTAGTGTTTTTCCTAGAGGGATTACCATGGCTTATGTCGCAAGTAAAGGAGTCAGCCTGACGGAACCTGTTACTGTTAAGAAGTGCTCAAGCTGTAATCGACCATTAATGCCAAAAGAAAAAGCAGTCGTATTCAAATGCCCGAACTGCGGTAAAGTGGAGATAATTAGATGCAACAAGTGCAGAAAAATGTCTGTTCCATATGTATGCCCGATATGTGGTTTCCAGGGCCCCTAGGTGAGCTTTATGGCTAAAATAATTGTTTCCGTGAAGGTTTTTCCATCTGATGCAGATATTGATAGAAAGGAGCTGGCAGACAAAATAAGAAAAGCTCTTCCTCCAGAATACGAGGCTATAAGAATGAAGGAGGAGCCATTGGCTTTTGGCTACACCGCTTTAAAGCTTCATATATTAATGCCTGAGGAAACGGAGGGTGGAACAGAAAAGCTGGAGGAAATCCTCAAGGGCATCGAAGGAATAGATGATGTGGAAGTGGAAAGCGTTAGTAGGCTGTCGGAGTTCTGACTTTTTTATAGCAATTAAATCTATATATTGATATTCTTAATTAACTCAGAACAACAAAAATCTATTCTTGGGTGCTAAATTGTCTGAGACACCTCAAAGCGAGAAGAAAGAGCTTGTGCTACGAGTGGCTGAGGCCAAGCAGAAAGATGTTGGGAGAGGGAAGGTCAGAATCGACATTAACCTTATGAAAGAAATAGGGGTGGAGCCCGGGGACATAGTTGAAATAGAGGGAAAAAGAAAAACAGTAGCTATAGCTTGGCCTAACTATGCAGAGGATAGCGGAATGGACATCATAAGAATGGATGGGTTGATAAGGAAGAACGCTGGCGTAGCGATAGGCGACAAGGTTATAGTTAGGAAAACCCAGGCTAAGCCAGCAACAATGGTTAAGCTAGCACCAAGCAACTTCAATATACAGGTGGACCAGAGCTTTGTTAACTACGCTAAACGAAGATTAATTGATTACCCAGTTATGGAGGGAGACACAGTCTTAATACCCGTGTTGGGCCAGGCTATTCCGTTCGTCGTTGTCCAAACAAAGCCGGAGGGATGCGTAGTTATAACACAAGATACAAACATAGTGATTCTCGATAAACCAGTAGAAATCTCGAAGATGCCGAGAGTGACATACGAGGACATAGGCGGTCTGAAGAACGTTATACAAAGAATAAGAGAGCTAGTCGAGCTCCCGTTAAAATACCCCGAGGTCTTCAAGAGACTGGGAATAGAGCCTCCAAAAGGAGTTCTCTTATATGGGCCTCCTGGCACGGGCAAGACTCTATTAGCGAAGGCCGTAGCCAATGAAAGCCAGGCTTACTTCATATCCATTAATGGACCTGAGATAATGAGCAAGTTCTACGGTGAAAGCGAGCAGAGGCTGAGAGAAATATTCGAGGAAGCCAAGAAGCACGCCCCCGCAATAATATTTATTGACGAGATAGATGCTATCGCGCCAAAGAGAGATGAGGTAATGGGTGAGGTTGAACGAAGAGTAGTAGCTCAGCTCCTCGCTCTTATGGATGGGCTCGAGGCTAGGGGGAACGTAATTGTTATTGCAGCCACTAATCGTCCGAACGCTATTGACCCTGCACTGAGAAGGCCTGGTAGATTTGACAGGGAGATTGAGGTTCCACTTCCGGATAAGCAAGGTAGACTTGAAATCCTGCAGATACACACGAGAAACATGCCGTTAGCAGAGGATGTAGATTTAAATGAGCTCGCGGAAATCACTCATGGATACACGGGAGCTGACTTAGCCGCTCTTGTTAGAGAAGCCGCGATGCATGCTTTGAGGAGATACCTCCCCCTCATCGACTTTACTTACGAAAAGATACCCGAAAGTGTGCTCAGCAAAATGGTTGTAACGAGAGAGGACTTCATGGAGGCATACAAAGAGATAGTCCCAAGCGGAATGAGGGAGATATACATAGAGATACCGAATGTCAGATGGAAAGATATCGGTGGATTAGAGGAGGTTAAACAACAGTTAAGAGAAAGTGTTGAGTGGCCACTCAAGCATCCAGAGGCATTCCAGAGAATAGGGATAAAGCCACCGAAGGGAATTCTCCTATTCGGGCCACCGGGCACAGGCAAAACACTGCTGGCCAAAGCCGTTGCAACGGAGGCAGGAGTTAACTTCATTGCGATAAGAGGACCTGAGGTACTAAGCAAGTGGGTCGGCGAAAGCGAGAGAGCGATAAGAGAGTTATTCAGAAGAGCCCGCCAGTATGCTCCTGCAATTATCTTCTTCGATGAAATTGATGCAATAGCGCCCGTAAGAGGACTCAGCGCCGATACCAATGTAACTGAAAGAGTAGTTAGCCAACTGCTAACTGAGCTTGACGGAATAATCACGCTTAAAAACGTTGTCTTCATAGCAGCTACTAACAGGCCGGACATGGTTGACCCGGCCCTGCTAAGGCCAGGCAGAATAGACAAGTTAATATATGTCCCACCACCTGACAAGCAGGCAAGGCTCCAGATATTAAAAATACACACGAGAAACATGCCGTTAGCACCGGACGTTGACCTTGAGTACATAGCTAGCATAACAGAGGGATACACTGGCGCAGACTTGGAGGCACTGGTTAGGGAAGCTGGCTTAAGGGCTCTGAGGGAAAATTTCAATGCTATGCAAGTAAAAATGAAGCACTTCGAGGAAGCTCTAAAGGTCATCAGGCCAAGCGTGACTCCATACATGGTGGAGTTTTACCAGAAATGGCTCGAGCAAGCAAGACAAGCCATCGCTGTAAAGAAAGTCGTGCCAGCATATACATAGCAACCATTTGTTGTTTATAATTCATTCTCGGGGTTTTATGTAAGATAGACATCTTATGGATTCTGCAGTTATCAGTTCATGAAAATAGATATAATGGTAAATTCACAGGATTTATATTGTTGAAGAAAAATCTTCTAGGTGAAATAGTTTTTTGAGGAAGATTTGGCGACCAATACCGCTACATCTAACAATGCTTGAGTTACTAAAACTGAAGGGTGGAACAGCAACGGATAAAGACCTATATGAGAGCGTTAAGACTGTATACGATGTGAGTTATCAGGAATTCATTAAGACCTTGATGAAGCTTGAGATAAATGGATATGTGAGGGTGGGCACAGCTAAGGAGGGTTCTCTTATTATTGAGCTTGTTAGAGGGGAGGAATAAATGGGCGTTGACTTGGATGAGCTGATTCCGGAGAAAGCTAGGAGGGAAGTGGAGCTAACAGAGCTTAGTGGAAGGGTTATATCAATTGATGCGTATAACATGCTTTATCAATTTTTAACGGCTATTAGACAACCAGACGGCACCCCACTCATGGATTCGAGGGGGAACATAACCAGTCATTTGAGCGGGTTGTTCTATAGAACCATAAATCTTTTAGAATCGGGGATTAAGCCTATATACGTCTTCGATGGAAAACCACCCAGTTTCAAGGAAAAAGAAATTGAGAGAAGAAGGAAAATAAAGGAAGAGGCCGAGGCGAAGCTAAGCATAGCTTTGCAGAGAGGAGAGGTGGAGGAGGCGAGAAGATATGCTCAGATGTCAGCTAGGTTGACTGATAGCATGGTTGAGGACGCTAAGAAATTGCTGAGCGTTATGGGAGTGCCCTACATAACTGCGCCGGCGGAGGGGGAGGCCCAAGCAGCTTATTTAGCGAGGAAAGGGGTTGCGTGGGCCGCCGGAAGCCAAGACTATGATAGTTTGCTCTTTGGTTCTCCAAGGCTCGTGAGAAACCTGGGTATCACAGGCAAAAGGAAGTTGCCCAAGAAGGACGTGTATGTCGAGGTTAAACCGGAGATTATTGATGCTGAAATGATGTACAGAGAGCTTGGTATTGATAGAGAAAAACTGATAGTAATAGCATTATTTCTGGGAACAGACTATAATCCTGGCGGAGTAAAGGGAGTAGGCCCAAAAACAGCGCTCAAGATAGTTAAAAGCTATCCTAACGCTAGGGAAGCTTTAAAAGCTGTTCCAAAGATCGAGGGAATAAATTACGAGGAGATATTCGAATATTTTCTGAATCCACCGGTCATTGATGTTGCGAACGTTGAGTGGAAGGACCCTGATGTCGAGGGCATAAGGAAGCTTCTGGTCGAGGAGCACGATTTCAGCGAAGAGAGAGTCATGAACGCTATTGATAGATTGAAGAAGGCTATTCATAGCATAAAGGCTATTAAAAAACAAACTGGTCTTGATGCTTGGTTTAAGAAGTAAGTAATGATTTGTGGCGACTAACATGCGTTTTGCTTATGACAAGAAAAGTTCTGCTTACTTTGAAGGCGTTTTATCAATTATAGTAAATATAATTGTTTCTGGATGGAAGCTGTTTCTGGGTTTAACCTACCAATCAGTAGCCTTAATGGCAGACGCGTTTCACTCTCTATTTGATATCGTGACAAGCGTTGTTCTTATATACGGCTTTTACATGGTTTCCAAGCCACCTGATAAGGAGCATCCATATGGTCATGGAAGAGCGGAGCTAATATCAACAATAATTATTGGAAGCCTGCTTCTAGCTGTTTCATTCGAGTTTTTGATACGCAGTGGTGATAGATTATTGAGCAGACAGGCAGTGGTGTTCAGCAATATCGTGGTATACTCTCTGGTGATAATGGCTATCATAAAGGAACTATTAGCCCAGGTAGCCTATAGATTAGCGGATAAGTACGGCTCGGATGCCATTAGAGCTGATGGGTATCACCACAGAAGCGATGCTATCGCAACGATCCTGCTCGCTATAGGCATTTTACTTGGGAAGAGCTACTGGTGGCTAGACGGTGTTTTGGGGTTAGTTATCTCGTTATACATAATGTTCATATCCGTGAGCTTGATAAGAGAAACTAGCGATGAGCTTCTAGGAAGAGGTGCTAGCGAGGAGGAGGAGAAAATAATAAAAAACATAGTGACCAGCGTTCACGAAGAAGTCACAGATGTTCATCATATACATTTACATAAATACGGCGATCACGTGGAGCTCACTTTACACGTAAGAGTGCCTAAAGACACGACTGTTGAAGAAGCAGACAGGATAGCTAAGCTAATAGAAAATGCTGTAAGAGAGAAGCTGGGCTGGGAAGCAACAGTTCATGTTGAGGGAGAAAAAACTAAGAGTAAAACCTAGAAATCAACATCCACTAGGGTATCCAGCACTATGGTTGCCGCCAGCTCGACTCTTGGTTTCAGCTCGTTTGCAGTAAGGAAGACGCTTTTGTCTTTAACTAGGCTATCACTAATAATCAGGAGAGCAGCACTGTGGAATCTCCTTATCCATGAAAGAGCGAATAGCGACGCGCACTCCATCTCGACTGCGACCACTCCTCTCTCGCTCCAATATTTAGCGAACTCAGGGTTCTCCGCGTAGAACGAGTCACTGCTGAAAACCGGTCCAACAACGAATTTAGCATTCTTGCTCTTTGCCTTCTCAATCAACAAGCCAGTTAGTTGAGGAGAGGGAGCAGTTGGTAAACAGTAACCAGGTGCGTATTGCCCTAGGCTGTTACCATTATGAATGCAAGCCGCGCCGCTAGCAACGACGTAGTCGCCAATATCCAGCTCAGGTATGAGCGCGCCCGCTGTCCCAAGCCTGACAATATACTTGGCTCCAAGCATCACGAGCTCCTCAATAACTATAGCTGCACTCCCTGACCCAATTCCGTGTGTGGCAACGGTTACAGGGATCCCCTTGTATTTTCCAGTATATACAAACAGACCTCTATTCTCGTTAACTAACACGGGGTTATCCAACAAACCACTTATCTGCTTGACTCTGTATGGGTCGCCGGCAATTATGACCCTCTCAGCTATATCACCTTTCTTTGCAAGAATATGGAAAGGAGGCCCCATCAACACCACTCTCGGTCTATATACATTGTTTTTAATCCTGATAACTAAAATAATTATGGATAAAAAAATCCCGGTCCTACAAATGACGATAAGAATAACGCAGGTAGACTACAGCAACCTGCAAAAACTAATGAGGAAGCAGGGATACCATTTTTTAAATGAGCACACGGTGGTCAAGCCATGCCTCTGGACCAGGAAAGCTATACTGCAGAGAAGATTCTGCTATAAATGCTTGTTCTATGGAATTGAGAGTCATAGATGCATACAGATGAGCCCAGCTGCCTATTGGTGCTGGAACGATTGCATACACTGCTGGAGAGTGAGGCCCCCTGATGTCGGGATTCCATTTGAGCTATCAATGCCTAAGTACCAGGAGGACATCGATGCTCTTGTGGACAATATAATCGAGACTCAAAGAAAACTCTTGAGCGGTTACTGGGGTAACCCAAAAGCTGACAAAGAGCTAGTTAAGGAGGCTTTTGAGCCTAAGCACGTGGCTATAAGCTTAACCGGTGAGCCAACGCTATACGAGAATCTACCTTCACTAATTAAAGCCTTCCATAGAAAAGGCCTCACGACATTCCTTGTAACCAGGGGGGTAAGACCGGATGTTCTGGAGAGATTATCCAGCGAGGAGCCTCCCAGCCAGCTCTACATCAGTATCGAGGCATACAATAAAGAAAAATACGAGCAAATCAACAAGCCCCTTGTCCCGAGGGCTTGGGAGCTAACCATGAGAAGCCTGGAAATAATGAGTAGCTTTCCATCGCCAACCGTGCTGAGAATAACTGCGATAAAGGGCATAAATATGGATAGCAAAGCTGTCGAGGGCTTCAGCAAGATAATTGAAATAGCAAGACCAAAATACATTGAGGTTAAGGCTTACATGCATGTTGGCTCCAGCACACAGAGGCTGACGAAAAGCAACATGCCATCTTTCAGCGATATATGGGCCTTCTCAGAAGAGCTTTCAAAAGCCACAGGTATACCTATAAGAAGCTATGCTAAGGACAGCAGGGTTGTATTGCTAAGTGAGCTTGAGCGACCTGTTCGACATGGAAAGGGATGCCCGAACTACCTCTGGCTAAGCAAGAGCTGAATACCATGTTAATTAAACTAAGCGACGACGCTTATCTATTTCCGGGAAGAACAAATATAATGTTTATCAAAAGCCAGGGAATAATGATTGATACAGGAATAAGCGAGGATGCATCAAGAAAAGCACTCAGAGAAGCTATCAGCGAGAACATTGATGTTAAATTAGTTATTAACACTCATCATCACATCGACCACGTAGGAGGAAATTCTTACGTAGTTAAGAAAACCAACGCTACCGTAGCCATGAACAAAATTGAGAAATTCTTACTGCAGAATACTCTAATATCTTCTCTCCTAGACCTTGGCTATCCACTGGTTGAAGGCTCTATCACATACAGCGTTGAAAACCTAGAGGACATAGATTTTGCGGATGGAATAAAGGTCATTAACTTATCAGGTCATTCACCAGGCATGATCGGCTTCATACATGACGATGTCGTGTTCACAAGTGATTTGTTCTTCTCCACCGATGTTCTCAGCAAATACGTAATTCCATTTCATATTGATGTTGAGAAAACATTGATGAAGCTTAAAGAAGCAAAAAGCATTATTAGAGATAAGCTATACGTTGTTCCCTCGCATGGACCAGTAATGAATTCGTCATTAGCCGATGACGTAATCGAGGCGAATATAAGTCGGATTCTTTTTGTGAAATCAAAAATAACTGAAATATTAGCTATGAGACCAACCTGGACATACGAAGAGCTTATCAGGTTAATTATGGATTCATTTGGAATAAAGCAGGAAAATGGAAGGCAATTTCTCCTGAATAGAAGAGCTATTGAGTCTTATCTTGGCTGGTTGCAACGCGAGGACGCTATATCTATAAAGATTGAGGGGAGCAACCTCGTGGTAAACGTGAATAAGTTATAGTTGCTATAATATATTTTTAAATCAAATCAAAAATTATTATTATAGCGATAAACTTGGTGTATCTCTATGAAAAAATACGTTTATAGATTCGAAGAAGCGGACCCGAATAACAAGGGATTATTCGGTGGGAAAGGAGCAAGCCTTGCCTTAATGACAAAGCTGGGGATGCCAGTTCCGCCGGGCTTTATAATCACCACGGAGGCCTGCGAGGATTTCTTCGCTCCCAAAAGAGATGTGCTTGATGAGCTAGTTAGGCAGATAGAGAAAAACCCTCCACCTGAGATAAGAAACAGGCTCATCGATGAGATATGGAGAATAGTCGATACGCTGGATCTGCCTGAAGGCCTGATGGATCAGGTTCTCAATGAGCTTCGAGTCCTCGAGGCAAAGACAGGCAAAAAGTTCGGGCACCCCGATAACCCATTGCTCGTATCAGTTAGAAGCGGTGCCCCCATCTCTATGCCCGGTATGATGGATACAGTGCTGAATTTGGGCCTTAATGACGAGACCGTTATAGGATTGGCTAATCAGACAAACAACTTTAGATTTGCATACGATGCTTACAGAAGATTCCTGCAACTCTTCGGCAAAATTGTTCTGGGGATAAACGAAAAGTTGTTTGAGGAGGAGCTCGAGAAAATCAAGAAAAAATACAACGTTGCACAGGACGTTGATATCCCGCCAGGAGGGCTCGTCGAGCTCGTTGAGGCTTACAAGAAGATTATAGTGAGCGAAAAGGGCTTTTTCCCAGATGACCCATACCTCCAGTTAAAGCTAGCCATAAAGGCGGTCTTCAGGTCATGGATGAATCCCAGAGCCATATTCTACAGAGTAATGAATAAAATAACGAAAGATGTCGCTAACTGCACTGCGGTTAATATTCAAACAATGGTATTTGGCAATATGGGATTTGACTCGGGCACAGGCGTTGTTTTCTCGAGAAACGTGGCCACAGGCGAGAACGAGCTTTACGGGGAATACCTCCCCAATGCTCAAGGAGAAGATGTTGTTGCCGGGATAAGAACGCCCCTGAAGATATCGGAGCTAAAAGAAAGATTCCCTGAACTCTACAACATGCTGTACGAGAAAGTAAAGCTTCTAGAGAGATACGAGAAGGAGGTTCAGGATGTCGAGTTCACAGTTGAGAGAGGCAAGCTCTACTTCCTGCAAACTAGAGCAGCCAAGATGACGCCTATAGCTAGAGTAAAGACCGCGGTGGACATGGCCCTCGAAGGCATCATAACTAAGGAAGAAGCAGTTCTAAAGGTGAAGCCTGAAACCGTATTGCAGCTTCTGTACCCAACGATTAGTCCGGGCGTGAAGGCATCTCCAATAGCGAAGGGGCTTCCGGCGAGCCCAGGGGCTGTCAGCGGAAAAGTGGTCTTCGACCCAGATACTGCTGTTGAAAAGGCCAAGGAAGGAGAGAAGGTAATACTCGTAAGGACTGAGACTAAGCCTGACGATGTTCACGGGTTCTACGCGGCTGTAGGTATATTGACTAGCAAGGGAGGAATGACGTCCCACGCTGCGGTTGTTGCAAGAGCAATAGGCAAGCCAGCCGTTGTCGGCGCTGAGGCAATCAAGATATCGTATGATGATAGAAAGTTCATGGTCAATGGCATCGAGGTCAAGGAAGGAGATTTCATAACTATTGATGGCAACACGGGTAATGTTTACTTAGGCATTATACCAACCACTATGCCTGAGATAACTGGGGAACTACAGACATTGTTGTCATGGGCTGATTCAATAAGAAAGATCGGGGTAAGGGCAAACGCGGATGTTCCTGAGGATGCATTGATAGCTAGAAAGAACGGCGCTGAGGGTATAGGCCTACTTAGAATAGAGAGGATGTTCAGAAAGCCGGAGAGATTAGAGCTGCTTAGAAAGGTTATTCTGGCCGAGACATCAGAAGAGAGGGAGAAGCTGATGATGAGGCTAGCGGAGCTAATAAAAACAGATTTCAAGGAGATACTCAGAATAATGGATGGTCTGCCAGTTATAATAAGGCTTATCGACCCGCCTCTTCACGAGTTTCTGCCGAGACCTGATGAGCTGATAAAAGAGATATACGAGCTAAAGCTCTCTGGTGCAAGCAAGAACACTATAGAGGAAAAGGAAAGGCTGTACAAGCGAGTAGTTGCTTTGACGGAGGCAAACCCGATGATGGGTCACCGTGGAGTCAGAGTCGGCATAACTTATCCTGAGATTTACAAGGGATTGACTAAGGCTATTCTTGAGGCGGTTGCTGAGCTTAAACTAGAGGGCTCGAACCCGAGGGTGGGCATTATGATACCGCAGGTCGCCATGGCCGAGGAAATAAAGTTTGTCAAGGAGAAAGCCATTATTCCTATGGCTAAGGAAATAGAATCTAAGTACGGCATTAAGTTGGACTTCAAGATAGGAACTATGATAGAGACTGTAAGAGCATGCTTGGTGGCTGACGAAATAGCGAGAGAAGCCGACTTCTTTAGCTTTGGTACAAATGACTTAACTCAAGCTACCTTTAGCTTCAGCAGAGACGACGTGGAGAACAAGTTCCTGCCAGCGTACCTAGAGCTTGGAATCCTGAAGAACAATCCTTTCGACACAATCGACGTCAAGGGGGTAGGAGAGCTTGTTAAAATGGCTGTTAAAAAAGCAAAGGCCGTTAAGCCTGAGCTCGAGATAGGTATATGCGGTGAGCATGGCGGGGACCCGAGAAGCATAGAGTTCTTCTATGATGCTGGACTGGACTACGTGAGCGCGTCTCCATTCAGAATAGTGGTGGCTAGGCTCGCTGCCGCGCACGCAACCTTGAAGAACAAGACAAATCTGAAGAGCGAGTAGCAAACTAGATTTTTTCTATAGTTATTTTTTGTTTATCTAGATGTGTGAACTTATAAGAAGAGATTGTTAGGGTGCCCTCCTTCAGCATTTCCATTTCTTTTAAGCGTGCCTTTAGCTTCTCTAGCCCCTCCTCGTACTCATTGGAGTCGATGTGAATAGGTATACATCCATACAGAATAGCGCAATCCCTTAAGACAGACCAGTTAGGAGACCCTATGAAGAGGGGGTATCTAGGCCTATATGCTGATGATATTCTCATGGCTTTTCCAGTAAGGGAGTAAATGATGATTGGTGATTCAAGAAGAGTAGACAGCTCAATTATTCCCCGGCCAAACCTCCACGAGAGGTCCTCAACTTCTGGGTACACGTTTACTTCAGGGTTTCTCTCGGCATTATCAATTATTCTTTTAGCCCACTCAACAGTCTCAGCTGGGTATTTTCCAATGGATGTCTCGTTTGTCAGCATCACTCCATCAACGCCTTCTTTAACACTGACATACACGTCCACAACCTCGCTTCTAGTAGGAATCGGGCTATCAACCATGCTTGTTAGCAACTGTGTGGCTATGTATACTGGTTTGCCCCTCCTCCTAGCTACACTAACTATTCTTGACTGCAGCTCAGGTAAATACTCGAGAGGGAAAACCTTGCCCAGATCCCCTCTAGCCACAACAACTCCATCGGATGCCCTTACTATCTCCTCGAGATGCTCAACAGCGCTTCTCGTTTCAATTTTAGCGAGTATTCTAGGAGGATCCTCCGTTACCTCCTTTAGGGTGTTCTTGACGCACAAAACATCTTTTTCTGTCCTGACAAAGCTAATCATTATGTGACTGAAGTTATTTTTTACCGCGAAGAGGAGGTCTTGCTTGTCTTTTGATGTCATGTAAGGCACATCGATGTCTTTATCCTTGATTCTGATAGACATCCTAGACTTTATTTCTCCGGAACTAAGCGCTTCTGTGTAAACAACGTTTTCTTTCTTCTCGATTACTTTGAGTGAAAGCATGTTATCGCCAACCTGAATAGTATCACCTATAACTAGCTTATCGAAGAACTCTTTTGTGGGGACAGGAATTTTATTGACGTCATCGCTGGTTTGGAATAGCGTGACTTCATATATCATGCCTTTCTTGATGAAAACCGATTGTTGAGGCAGGTTTCCCAAGCGAATATTAGGTCCCTGAAGATCTCCTATGAGAGCTAGTGGCGTTTCCATTGATTGCTCAAGCATCCTGACAGTGTTTACAAAGTCGCTCCACTGTGCCTGGTCTCCGTGACTGAAGTTGATTCTGAATCCTCTGGCCCCATTTCTAATCATTTTTTCAATAATGTTTTTGTCCTTCGAGGATGGCCCGAGAGTGGCTATTATTTTTGTTTTGCTCGTTGAAATCACCTTATTATTGGTGATAAAACGTAGCTAATAACGTCATGGTCAGAGTCGCTCCACTTCCTCACTAATCAGTGTCGTTTTAGTCATCATCCCGCAATATCTATTCTTCTTCTCCCTCTTTTTTCTTTTTCATTGCTTCCAGTCTAATATGGTACTCGACAAACGTATCTAATATTAATCTGACCAGCTCGCTTAGGACGCTGTTTTCATCCTTGCTTGTTGGCTCATAGTTAAACCATAACCCAATTTCCGGGTAGCTCTCAGCCCATACAAATGGGAATACAATGGACAGTGCCTTGGCTTTCCATCTGTTTAAGTAATCGTATATGTATGCGGTATCCGTGTCCATTACCTTGATATTAAACCTCTTTCTAAGCTCGCTTAGCTCTTTCTCATCGAGGGATTCTATGGGATTTCCGCAGCTAACAATATTTTCAATAGAGTACTCTATCTCGCTAGTGGATAATTGCCAATCCATTATTGAAAGCAATGTGTAATCAGCGATTGATAAGTAAAGCTTATCCTTGTTGCAGGAATAAGCAAAAGCGTACTGAGCTATAACTGGGTGTCTGCTCTCGCCGAAGTTTAGCCCAAACCCAGCTTTAATTATTACTCTAGCCCCTTTCTGCAAAGCTTCCCTAAGGAACCACAGCGCGTTTTGCTGACCAAAACCATACAGAGCAACACCCATTCTTATGTCCTTGTACTCTCCTCGAGCCAGCCTAACGCCGTATAGCCCCTCATAAACAATTACTGATGACTTCATTATCGATATGAACTTATTGAATATATGGATGTTATCAGTTATAGCTAGATATGATGGATACTCGCCTACTTCAACCAAATCGTACTTCCTAATGTAGCTACTCATATAAACACCTAAATCACTATTCAACTTGGATGGAATTCCCTTAAAAACTTGGTTATAGAAAAACTAGGTGTTGAATTGCTTATGGACGAAGGGGATATTCAAAAAATACTAAATTGTATCGAGAGCTTGAAGAGGCTTGTAAGGTCAGGATGGATGATGAGGGGGATCCCAGCCTCTATAGGCGAGAGCGTCGCAAGCCATAGTTTCGAGGCATCCCTGCTTAGCTTAATAATAACAGCTCATTTGAAAAACAAGGGCATTACGGTTTCCCCCGAAAGAGCTGCCGTGCTTGCCCTCATACATGATGTCCCTGAATGCATGGTTGGCGATATACCACTAAAAACATCTATTTCGATTGGTGGATTAAAAGAAGAGCTGGAGCTAAGAAAGGCCGAGGAAATCTTTGGTGATACGTGGATATTACAATTATATATAGAGTACCTGGAGCAAAAGACTCTTGAATCTAAAATCGCTCGTCTCTCAGAAAAGCTGTCCACAGTTGTTGAGTCTAAGAGAATGATTAGCCTAGGCTATGTTAGGGTTAATGAAATATTAGAATCGACGAGGAAGGAAATAGAGAACATCATGAGCGGCCTCGACAAAGATATCAGGGTACATCTGGAGGAGAATGTGAGAAGAATTATTGATGAGGAGTAAAAACAAGGATTCAGTTGTATCCGGACCATTAAATACATGTATGCAAATTTAGTCGATACGGCCATATATAAGAGCTTCGGCTGGGTAGCCTAGATTCATTAGCTCGATAAGGGATGGGCTCTTTAAATTCTTGATTCGCGGTTTATCATAAACCAAGTAATCGGGCGGGTACCTGTGGCTATCTGCCTCTTTCCACCATGAGTACAGTGTGCTTAAAACTTCACTATCACTCAAAATAATCTTTTTCCTGTAGTATGAAAAAAGGAGTCTTGCTGCATGCCCGATTAGAAAACCAATCGGCATTGGCCCGTTGATTCTACAGCACGATAAGTATAGCTTCCCATTATTCCTTATGATATAGTCCATGGGTATCATTGGGAGGAAGTGGCCCTCAAGGTCTATGCAATAGATTATCCCGACTTCGTTTTCCAGGGCAACCTGGATATCGTTGTGTGTAATCAGGCCCTTCGTTGCAACATAAACGTTTGTTCTATTTTCAATTTTCTCGAAGAAGCCCTTATTGAATAAAAACGTTATGGGAGTAGTGTTGTTTTTTTCGAAGAATCTATAGAAGTAGTCCTCGTTAAATCCCGCCTGAATAATTAATCCTTTCAGTTTCTTATTGTCTATTATCGCGACAGCTTCTTCAATAATGTCATCGATATTTTTCTCAAGCCAGGCCTCCTCATTAATCAAGGTGTAGGAGCACTCATCGAAGATTTTGTCGTATTTGCAGGTATAGCTGAATCTGATTTGATTGCTTAGCTTTAACTGCTCAGAGGAGTAGAGGTTCGCGTATGTATAGCCATGGCTTTTTAGTTCCCGTGTATCCAGGTCTTTTTTTGCTTCAAGCAGAGGTAGTGGAAGCGAGGATATAAGTAAGCAATCTTTTTCTCCCTCAGATATAATTAACTCAAATCTCTTTTCATCTAGATTCCAGCTGAGCCTATACCTACACTGAGTAATCGATTCCCTCAAGACACAGTCCTCTTCTGAAAACTGTAATACACGTGGCACAAATACTTTTTATCCCTACTACCTAAAAAATAATGATTAGGAATCAGCAGTAACGACGATACTAACAAGCATTAATTGCTAGCAGGTGCAAACTAATGAAGTGTCCAAAATGCGGAGTGCAGATGTCGATGATAAGGGAGATTGAGCAGACAAACAGACAAGAGAAAGGAATAAAGGTATACTACAGGTGTCCCCTCTGCAACTACAAGGTGCTGACAGAAGAAATTCACCTAGACTTCAGTAACGGCACAATAAAGATAATGGTTAAGCCAGCGCTGAAAGCATCATTCATAAAATAATTCCTTTTTTAATTAAAACTCCAGTAGTGTAGGAAATGCGTGAGCGTGTTCTAAAGGAGCTTCTGCCAAAGTATAGATTAGAAGCAGCTGTATCCACGTCTTTTGATTTAATCGGCGATATACTAATCCTACGTAAAAGACCTGGTTATGAATTAGATTTAGATCAGCTAAGGCGTTTAGGCGAGGAGCTACTAACAAGGTTTAGATACGTGAAGACCATCTTCATCGATGTTGCGGGGGTAAAAGGGGAGCACAGAACAAGAGAGCTGGTCTTTGTTGCTGGCGAGCCTAAGACTAGAACTATCTACAAGGAGCACGGACTAAGCTTCCACGTAGATGTCGTTGAGGCTTACATTTCACCGAGGCTTAGCTATGAGCATGTAAGGGTAGCTAGGCTTGTCCGGGAGGGGGAAGTGGTGGTTAACATGTTCGCAGGGGTGGGATCTTTTAGTATCTTTATAGCTAAGCTCTCGAAACCATCTGTTGTTTACAGTATTGATATAAACCCTGTTGCTTACGAGCTGATGGTTGAGAATATACGCTTAAACAATGTTGAGGGCATCGTGAAGCCCATACTTGGGGATGCGGCTGAGGTCACGAGAAATCAGCTAGCTGGACTGAGCGACAGGGTTCTAATGCCATTGCCAAATATGTCTGAGAGATTTTACTGTTCAGCATTAACTTCCTTGAAGAATGAAGGGTTTATTCATGCATATGAGTTTCTGCATGTAGACAAAAACAAATCAAAACAAGAGGCCTTAAATAAAGGTTTTTCTCAAATCAAAAGTATACTTCAATCATGCGGCGAAGACATTCACATTGAGCTAGCATTACAGCGAGTTGTAAGAACGGTTGGTCCTAGATGGATTCAGGGAGTCTTCGATATCTACATCAAGAAGAATCATTAAGAATAGCCCATCAGAGTAGTAAAATATTCTTGCTTCCTTTTATATTTTGACTTTAGCATCTACTTCGCGGTCTATTCTTTTCAGAAAATCTTCCAGTTGCTTCTTTTTAACTCTCGCCCCAGCAGCGTTGGGGTGACCGCCCCCCGTGGCTCCGTATTCCTTTACTATTCTTCTAAGTATAATGTTGATATCTATGTTCCTGTCTGACCTTATGCTCATATTAGCTATATCGTCTAGGAACTGAACTGCTACGCCGACGGGGGTTCCTCCATAGATTCTAGCGTAGTTAGCTGCTCTTCCAAGGCTTCCTCCAGGCTCAATAACGTACGATACGTGCTTTAACTTAACAACATTTTGTTTGACACGGCCTCTCATCTCCTCCTCGTTCTGGCTCTCAATGAGCGCTTTTACCAAAAGCTCGCTAAGGCTACTGGGAAGCCTGTTTAGCGATAAATGCTCGACAACGTGTCTTTTAAAGTCATACATCTTCCTGGTGGCCTCGAGGCCCTGAGCCAGCACGCCCGCCTCGAAGTAAACAGCTCTTTTATCCCAGTAATCAATCCACTTTTTCACTACCGGTGTCTCGTCGAGATAATCCCCTATTGCCCCAAAAATGAAGATCCTGCTGTAATCTATTCCCAGGTTACCCTCGAGGAGACGATAAGTTAGCTCGGACGACGAGGCATTTAAATCATGGATAAACTCGAAGCTAGCCTCGTTTAATCTAAAATCTGTTGGGAGTGGATGATGGTCAACGTATACTACGTTGTTTTTCGCCGATAGCTTATTTAGCAAATCTATGATTTCAGTATATGTGTCTTCAGCGAGAGCTATATCAGCTATGAAGATGTCGGCATCTTTCTCCATGAATTCCTGGAGGTCTTTGTATAGACCTGCAGGGTGTGTAAACACTATTTTCACGTCCTGGTTTCTTACGCTTCTGTAATAATACAGTGCCAGTGCACCTGAGCAAACACCGTCTGTATCTCCATGAATGAATAGTAATCGCTTCAACGTATCATTCCATTGATAGGTATGTACGCTACAATATTAATACTTGTTTCCCAAACATTAACAATTGGAGTTCCCAATGCTACTTGAGTTCGTATTTATTGGCAGGGGTGGTCAAGGGCTCTACACGGCTACTGAGCTTCTGGTTAAGGCCGTCATTATGGATGGCTACTACGCTCAGGGAATACCTTTTTTCGGGGCGGAGAGAAGAGGGGCAGTTACATACTCCTACCTCAGGATAAGCGATAACAAGATTGCTAGGCACGATAAGGTATTGTATGCTGATGGAATAATAATTGGTGATGGGTCGCCTGAGGCTCTCAGGTTAGCCAGCCTCTACAGGCTAAAAGAAAACGGTAAGGTCTTGGTCAACATAGATAGATTAAACATGAGGGAGCTGTCGTCAAAGATAAGCGAAACCAATATATACGCCGTAGGAGCGGATTCCCTGGCGAGGGAGGAGGGATTAGTCATTTCTGGGTGGCCAGTGATAGGGCCCGTAATGGCGGGCTCTTTTTCCAGAGTATTCGGGCTACCCAGAATAGACTCCTTAGTTGAGGCGGCGAGAAGCATTGTTGGGGAGCAATCTCCCCTTTTATTAAAAAATATCCGTTTGATTACAAGAGGTTACAACGAGGTCAGGATGATAAAGTATGAGTACCAGCGAGTCTAGGTTCCCGGTATCCAGACCTGCGCCCGGTGCGGGAGGAGCTACAGGGGCCTGGAGAACAAAGAAGCCCGTCATTAACATTTCTTTATGCGTTTACTGTGGGCTATGCGATGTTTACTGCCCCACTAGCTCAATAACAGTTATGACGAGGGAGAGGAAAATCGAGGTTAGTTATGATTATTGCAAGGGATGCGGCTTATGCGCAAGCGTCTGTCCCAGAAAAGCAATAACAATGGTTGAGGAGTGATGCTTATGAGAAGAGAAGCCTTAACAGGAAACCAGGCAGTGGCTATGGCCGTTATGTACTCCGATGTCAAGTTCGTAGCCGCGTACCCAATTACACCGCAGACATCTATTGTTGAGAAGATATCGTACTTCGTGGAAAAAGGGTTAATGAAAGCCAAGTTCGTAAATGTGGAGAGCGAGCACAGCGCTTTGGCCATGACCTACGGAGCAGCTTTAGGCGGGGTTAGGTCATTCACGGCGACGAGCAGTCAAGGATTGCTGTACATGCATGAGTGGGTTCACTGGGCCTCGAGGAGCCGTGTCCCACTAGTCATGGCTGTTGTCACTAGAACTATTGGGCCACCATGGAACATATGGCCAGACCACTCCGATTACATGGACCAAAGAGACGCTGGTTGGATAATGCTGTTCGCTATGGATGCACAGGAGGCCTTTGACATGACAGTCCAGGCCTTCAGGATAAGCGAGGACGAGAGGGTTTTCCTACCAGTAATGGTGGGGCTAGAGGGATTCATCGTGGGCGGGACAACAATGTCTGTAGCTCTACCGGATGAGGAGTCCGTGAAGGAATGGGTCGGCGAGAGAAGGCAACCATTTGTTTTTGATGGCTCAAGCAATATCACTCTTGGTAACTTAGCCTCACCAGAAGACACTTATATTCTACACAGAAATATCCATGAGGACCTACTGAAATCGATAGAAGTTGTCAAGGAAATAGAGAAGGATTACTCAGAGACATTTGGTTTACCATACATCGGCCCTGTGGAAACTGTTGGTGAGAAGGAATCATCATACGCGGTGATTTCAATGGGTGCCTGGAGCGGTGATCTGGCTGAGGCTATTAAGCAGCTCAGTAGAAACGATGTATCACTGTATAGAATAAGAGTTTATAGGCCCTTCCCCTGCAAGGAGCTCCGCCAAGCCTTATCTCGCAAAAACGGCATTGTTGTATTTGATAGAAGCATTAGCTTTGGCAGTTTCGGTCCTCTATACATGGATGTAAAAGCGTGCCTGGATAGCGAATATACAAACGTCGTAAACGTAATTGGGGGGTTAGGAGGCGTTGACCATAGCTTGGGCGAGTATGTCTCTATGCTAAGGAAAATTATTGGAGAAATGGATAGGGAAGAGAAGCTCGAAAAACAAATATGGATGGAGGTGTCTCGATGAGCTTTAAAGGCGTTTTGCCAGGCGACTCATCATGCCCTGGATGCCTGTTGCCCGTTGCTCTTAATCTCGTTGTGAGCAGCATTGGAAAAAAGGTAGTATCAGTCGTGCCGGCATCATGTACATCGGTTATTCAAGGCTATTATCCAAAAACAGCGTTTGATTTCCCAACGATAAATGTGCCGTTCGCATCAGCTGCTCCCGTGGCGGCAGGCGTCAGCTACGCGCTTGAGATAAGAGGCATTAAGGATGTAGTTGTGTTTGCATGGGCTGGTGATGGAGGAACGGCTGATATTGGCATGGCGTCTCTTAGCGGGGCAGCTGAGAGGAACGATAACATTCTGTACATCATGTATGACAACGAGGCCTACATGAACACCGGTATCCAGAGGAGCGGGGCAACGCCGTACAAGGCCTGGACCACGACGACGCCTGTCATAGGAAAAAGGGAGGCAAAGAAGGATGTAGCTAAGATAATGATTGCCCATGGAGCAAAGTATGTAGCTACAGCCAGCGTTGGTTTCCACCAGGACTTCATAGCGAAGATAAAGAAAGCATCATCTATTAGTGGTTTCAGGTTCATTCAGCTCCACTTGCCATGCCCTGTAGGCTGGAGGTTTGACTCAGAAAAAACCGTGGAGGTAGCCAAACTAGCTGTGGAGACCGGCGCCTGGATACTATATGAGTATCAGGATGGAAAACTAAGGTTAACAGGCCCGAGCGCCCAGCTCATCGAGGAGTCAAGGAGAAAACCGCTAGAGGAGTACCTCTCGTTGCAGGGGAGGTTCAGCCACTTAACAAAAGAAGATATAGAACAGATAAAGCAATTAATAAAAGAACAGTGGGAATGGATAAAAAAGATGATTTAACTAAACAGAGATCCTCCTGCCAGGGAATTTTTTCAACGCGAATTCCCGTAGCTCATCAATGCTTCCTGGAAGATGCCTGGCTCCAAGGCCTGTTGCTTTGTATGCACCCATGAGGTTTCCTATCAGTGCTCTATTATAGCTGCTTAATCCTAGGCTCAGCCCAAGTATTGTTCCAGCGTTAAAAGCGTCGCCGCAACCCGTCGTATCAACCGGTCTACCGATATCGAAGGCCTCGACGCGCATAAGCTTGCCTTCACTATAAACGATTGCCCCCTCACTGCCCATCTTTAGGAAGATGTTCGCCGGCTTCAGCTCCATTGCTAGCCTCGATATGTATTCCTCGTCGCTTTTCCCGTATAGTAGCTCGAGCTCATCTTTGTTTAGGAAGATATCTGTGAAGACGCCTTGAAAATCAACCAGCTTTTTTAGAAAATCCCTTGATACCCCGCCCAAATCTATGCCGAGCCTTATATCCATGCTCTTGGCTTTTTTAAGGAGCAGTATTATGGACTCTCCCTCATCAACGTTGTTGCTGGCAAAGCCTGAGATGTAGATGTAGTCTGCTTCACCTATCAAGTTGCTGAGCTCGTTTTCTTTGATAACGTTGTAATTGTTAGCCCCTCTGTACCCAAGAATGGTTCTTCTCCCATCTCTCCTCAGCAAAATAACCATTACTCCCGTCGTATCATGTGGAATCCTCTTGACGTAGCTAGTCTCTATCCCATCACTGATTATATCCTCTAGCAATAAATCCCCGAATATGTCCAGTCCAATCGCTGATACTATTATTGGCCTCAGCCCAAGTCTCGCCAACGCCTCCCCGACGTTGCCAGCGGCGCCGCCAGGTGACATGTGAAACTTATCCGCTATGTACGAGATGTCTCTCAGCTCTATTTCCGGCAGGTCCAGGTGAAAAAACAAATCGATGTTCAGGTCTCCGTATACTAAGACCCTCATTTTCTTTTCATTCACCTTTTTCCCCTAAGCTTGTTGACGACGTCCATTAGCTTCCTTACTCTCTCTGGGTCGATGGGGTTCTGGGTGTATCCCTTCACCTTGAAGTACGTTCCCACTATTGCTCCGTCAGCGTATCTTAGTAGCTTCTCAGCGTTCTCAGGCGTCAAGCCGCTTCCAATAAGCACCGGTGTATCACCGACTATATCCTTGACTATCTTGACGTCCTCCGGGGTTGGCGGTAGACCGGTCATTCTACCGGTAACGATTAACGCGTCAGCCAGGTAGAAGTCAGCCCACGTGGCGTGGGTCTCAAGAGTTATTCCGGGGAAAACAACACTGTGCTTCTTAACGACATCAACGAAGAACTTTATATCCTCCGCGTAAAGCCACTTTCTCATCCTCATAAGCTCAGCGGCGTTTCCATGGTCAAACTCCCCTGTATCCCAGACAGCTGCACCGGTGTAGAGGCACACACGTATAAACCTTGCCCCGGCAGCCTTTGCAATGCTCAGGGCAACCCTGCCTCCATTATGAATAACGGTTATGCCAACAGGCAGGGATGAGTGCTTAACCACATGCCTAGCCACAACGGCGTGGGCGGTCATCTCCTCGGGAGGGATCCTCGACGCTCCGCTGTAGTATGGTAAATCCCACATGTTCTCTACTATGAGGCCATCAACGCCGTTTTCCTCAAGAATCCTTGCTTCCTTCAAGGCATGGTTCTCTATTTCATCGATGCTCCAGCCCTCATAAGCAGGCGAGCCGGGAAGAGGAAGCAGATGGATCATCCCAATGATTGCCTTATCGTTCTTGAACAAATCGGTTATAGAGAACATTCTCTTGGAGTAAAACCTCCTCGCCCAATCAGGCATTAAGTTTTCGAGGTCCTCTTTCCTCAAGTTATCTCATCTCCAGGGCTTTATACAATAGCTTTATTTAATATCACCTAGTTATAAAATCCGCTGATAAAAATGGCTGAAAGAAGCTACGCGTTTATTGTTCACTCCTCCCTGCATGACCCGGTCTTCATAAGAACTGTTGAGGAAAAAGTGGAAAGAGCTGTTGGGCAGGACTTGGTCGTTAAGCGTTACTACAGCGCTGACCAGCCCGTACCAAGCGATGTTAGCTCGGCAGTAATAGTGATTGCTACTGGAGGGACGGAGAGCCTCCTCCTAAAGCTGGCCTCGCAGCTGAGGAACAAGCCAAAGGTTTTCCTAACATACGATATCGCTAATAGCTTGCCGGCCTTCATAGAGGCCTATCCGCTTCTCAAGCAAGAATCAGCCAGAATGACCTACATCACGGCCAGCTTCGATAATCTAGAGCAGTACTTGTTGAAGGCCAGGAGAATTCTCTCAACCCTTTCGAAAATACGGGGAAGCAGGCTGGGTTTAATAGGAGGCATAAGCGAGTGGCTTGTGTACAGTAAAACCTCGCTGAGCATCGTAAAAGAGAAGCTCGGTATAAGCATGGTTGAGCTGCCAATAGAGCGTGTCTACGAGCTGTACAGCCAGGTACAAAACGCGGAGAAGAGCGAGGAGCTTAACCAAATAATTAGCTCCTCTAAGCTCGAGGTCCCGAAAGAGGAGGTCGAGAAGGCCTACAGGCTATACATAGCTCTAAGCAAGTTGGTAGAGAGCGAAAAGCTGGATGGCTTCACAATTAAGTGTTTCGATATAATCAAGCAACTTAGAACCACTGCCTGCCTTGCGGTTTCTCTGTTTAACTCGAAGCTCGTAACGGCAGGATGCGAGGGTGACATACCATCATTCATCAGCATGCACGTTCTCACCGCGCTTACAGGCAAGCCAGCGTTCATGGGTAATCCATCAAAAATCACGAATAACAGGTTCCTTATAGCTCACTGCACAGCTCCATTAGCAATCAGCGCAGGCAAGCCCATTCTTAAAACACATTTCGAGAGCAATATGGGCGTGGGAGTAGCAATAACGTTTGATAGGGGAGAAGTAACGTTTCTAAGGTTCTCACCAGATTTGTCAAGTGCGAGGTTGTTCAAAGGGAAAATAGTGATGGGGGACCCAGTCTCGGACAAGCACTGTAGAAGCCAGGCGTGGGTCGAGGTCAACTTTGACCCTAGAGTACTTATAGAGAGAAGCATGGGTAATCACTACGTCTTTGTTGAGGGAGACCACCTGGAGGAACTGACGGGGCTCCTAAATCTTTTGGGCGTAAACGTTGAGTTGTTATAAATTATAATTATTAGTTACGTATTGTTCTTATCAGAAAATTTTTTATACAAAACCTATATCACTTTTACAGAAGAGCATCCTAAAAAGAGAAGAGAATGATGAATCATGAGCGATGAGCAGAGACAGCGCATATTAAGTGGGGATGCAAAAAGAGTTCTGCTGAGCCTGGCCTGGCCGATAATGCTGTATAATTTAGCTGAGGCTGCCTTCAGCTTCGCTGATGCCTTCTTCCTGGGGAGGATAGGGGCAAGCGAGTTCTCAGCTCCTCTAGCTGCTTGGGCCATGATAATGATTTTCAACGCTTTTGCAAACGGGCTTCTCAGCGGGGGACTATCAATTATATCCAGGCTCTACGGCGCAGGCAATTATGATAAGCTGAGGAGAGCCGTTGGCGCCCTCGTCTTCTTCTCAATAGCTATTTACCTACCCTTCGGAGTTCTCCCCGCCCTTGCTTCATCAATCATTGTTAGGTACGTGATTCTTGACGAAAAGCTGGCTTACTACACGGCGATATATATGTTTGTGACTCTGATCGGTATTCTGCCATCCTTTATCTACATGGCTTTCTACTACTCATTGCTGGGAGTGGGAGATACGAAAACCCCCTCAAAATACATTGTCGTGGCAAACCTGATTAACATTGTCTTGGACCCACCATTCATATTTGGCTTCTGGGTAATACCTAGAATGGAGGTTATGGGAGCAGCAGTGGCGAGCGTCATTGCTCACGCAGCTATTCTGCCATTCTTTGTGAGGGAGGCGCTGCGTAACAAGGCGTTAGCGGGGATGGGCTTAAGTGATATCCGTTACGACGGCACTGTCATAAAGGAGGTAGTCAGGATAGGCACTCCCGTAGGGCTTCAGAACGCCGCTACGAATATTGGGCAAACTCTATTTGTAAGCATCATTAGCAGGTTCAGTGTCTACGCTGTAGCAGCTCTCAACGTGTCAACTGTTCTCTTCAACGTTGTATCGATACTTACGTATGGCTTTAACAGGGCGTTGAGCAGCGTTATCGGGATAACCATGGGGGCTGGAAGGCTCGACTTGGCTGATAAGTACTGGAAAGAGGCCTTCAAGATGATGACTTACTCAATGATAATTATAGGGGCCTTAACAGCCCTTTTTCCAGACGAGATATCCATGCTTCTGCTAGACGACCCAGGGGTGATTGGTTACTCTAGGAGCCTTCTGATACTGATTGGCTTAACTATGCCCTTCTTTGGCTGGATATACATAGCTGGAGGCGTTGCTAGCGGCAGCGGTGATACATGGCCCTACTTCATGCTTGGCCTCCTTAGGCTCTGGGTCCTGAGAATATCTCTTGCTTACATAGCTTATTTCGTGTTCAACGCCGGCTTAACAACAATGTGGCTTATCCTGGCCATGAGCAACCTGGTCACAGGTATAATCGGAATAGCTTGGGTTTACAGAAGAGGATGGATGAAAAAAGAGATTAAGTTATGAGCTACTTCTTCTTTTTCTGAAGCTCCTCTGCCTCCTTCTTGCTCAGAATCTTGTAGACCGTGATCCCCGTTAAGGGGCTCTTGCCCCTGGCGGCCAGCCTGCCGTTCTTCAGCGTCACTATCTCGGGGTTCTCGATGACCACCTTCTTCCTTGCCTTCACGTCGAATGCCTCTACCTTCACGACCATGTATTCTCACACATATTATATTTTATCAATACATATTTTTTGTTCATCAAATATATAAAAATAACTAGGTTAAACACATAGTCCCCAAATATAATTTGTATTGTAAACCTGTATTCAGGCTTAAATCCAAGTGGTAATAGATAATATTATTGGTGGGATAATGTCCTCTAAGCCAAAGATAGCTGATATTAAGTTATCAATGATTATGTCATCGCCTGTCCTCACGGTTAAGAAGGAGGACAGCGTCAGGGAGGCAGCCAAGATAATGTATAACAACAGGATTGGAAGCGTCGTGGTAGTCGATGATGACGGCAGGGTGGTTGGGATAGTAACGGAGAGAGACCTGATATACCTAATAGCTCTCGGGAAAAAAGAGCTTTTCACGGAGTACCCGGTGTGGCAGATAATGACTGAAAACCCAATAACAGGCAGACCTGACGAGAGCGTTATAGAAGCACTAACAAAAATGAAGGAAGCAAAGATAAGGCATCTCCCCGTGGTTGATGATGAAAACAGGCCCATAGGAATGGTATCCATAAGAGATATACTTGAGATAATAGTTAGCTTAACGCAAAGCATATCGAAGTAAAAATAAAAATTTTATTAAAACCAAACAACACATATCAAAACCGAGCCGGGGTCGCCCAGCCTGGTAGGGCGCCGGCCTGCTAAGCCGGTGGGGGAAACCCCGCGCGGGTTC
>ERZ1669249.35-NODE-35-length-96886-cov-8.282678_pt1 | contig 96886 bp, 115 predicted proteins | sample MGYA00579293_ERZ1669249 | MGnify/ENA primary metagenome ERZ1669249 (study PRJEB41166, sample SAMN08046057) | hot springs metagenome | biome: hot spring; feature: neutral hot spring; material: thermophilic sediment; isolation source: thermophilic sediment from... | reverse complement strand
AAAGAACAAATCGCATCATCTACTCTTTTTATCAATATCCTTTGCGAAGGTAGAATGCTGATGAATTGCAAACCTTCGCTCAAGCTCATCCTCTCTAACTATTCTCTGAGGATTATGAGTTCCTTCCCTTAATCTCTTTGACTCATTCTCAAAAAGTTCTAGTTCCCCATCTTTGGTTAGCTCCCTGTTAAGCTCCTTTTTCCTTAGCAACTTTAACTTCAAGCAAATCTATTCCGAGCAGGCTTTTAGCTATGCTTTTTAAAGCCTCAATCTTAGCTTCTTTAATTAGGCTAGATTGTTCTAGTGGTTGAGCTAATGTACTTAAGACAAGGTTCACATTCTTTGTAGCACTTGCGCATATCTTCAATCATGTCTGGTGGTAAAACTCCTTTATTTGTTGAATATCTTGCTTCAATATCTCCTTTATGTCCCATTAGGAATTGAAGGTATGGGTGTGAAATTTTCCCTTTTGATTCTGCGATTATCATGTTTGTATCGAAGTATGCTCTTAAAACATAAGGTCTCTTATAAACTCCAGCCTTCCTCATGAATTGCCTGGTAAAATGAGTTATTTTTGTCATCACGAATGGTTTTCTGCTGTTTCCTTTCATGGGCTATCAATGGGCTTGTTGGCTTAAGCTTCTCTCCACATCTCATCCTTTCCTCAAGATATTCTTTCAAATAAGTGCATCCCTCGCTTGAGAGGGAGGTGAAGTACTTATGCCTAGCCTTGCTAAGAGTTGCCCTAACGACAACCATGGTAGGTATTTTTCAAAAACTAGTTTACCACCATCAATTCTTAGTTCTGGTAAATCCTTAAGCATCAATCCATCGCTTCCATCATAGTTTCCCATGCTCTGAGGTCTTAATCCGGCGAACGCCATTAGAGCAATGGCTGCCCTAATCCTTGGTGGAGAAGCCCTTAAAATCCTTGCGAGCTCCCCTTGGCTTGGAACCCGCTCATTTTCTATCGTTGGCGTGGCTGTTGAATTCTTAATTTTAATTCTTCTTGTTAGAGTATATGTTATGGTAGCGAAGCCAAGACTTAATTGCTTTTAAAATTCCTTGAATATAGCCTGGAGACTTTTTCTCCTCCTCAAGTTTAGCAACAAGGTCTTCTAAGGAGTCTTGAAAACCCATCAAATCCCTTCTAGCCCAATCCAACAATCCCTTAGGATCTTTGTTTAGAAGCTCGCATGCCTTACCAAGCCTTCTCAAAGCAACCTCACCAGTGATTGGGCTTCCCCTAGCAAGGTTCTTAAGCCAACGCCTAACCTGCTCATCCTCCAAGAGCCTTTCATACTTCCTTACTTTCTTCATCGATCCTCAGGTATAATAAAGGCGGATCTCCTATTTAAGGATTCGCACTTAGTTAGGAGTGGGCCCGCGGGGACTTGAACCCCGGACCTCCGCCGTGTGAGGGCGGCGTCCTACCAGGCTAGACGACGGGCCCCCGAACTAGTATGACCCTCAACCTTAAAAGTTTTCACAAGCCCTCAATGATTGTTGCCTGAGTAGTGTATTTTAGGCTCGGGAGCAATGTAGGCACTTCAGGGCTAATGAAGTAAGTGAGGGGGGAGATAGTTGATGAGGCCCCTAGCTTCGTCTGAGGAAGGCACGCCCCTGAAGGGGGAGTGAGATAATGGCGTTAAGCTATGAAGGCCTAACCTCTGTACACGTCCTCAAGGTATGGTAGACGTCTTTAAATAGCCTGTAGAGTATCCTGCCCTCCACTTTGGTTAATACCGACCTACATAAGATGTGCCTTAAAGTTACCTCAGCGTTCTCTGGATTCATGCCTACGGCGGTGGCTATTTCCTTTATATATCTAAGTATGTAGTTTATGTACTCCTTACTTATTAATTCACCGTAAACTAGGTTTCGTTTTAGCGGTTTAGATAGCTCATATAGAGTGATGGCTACGGCGTGCGATAGATTTAATACGTTGTAGTCGCTACCTACCTCTATAGTCATAATTAAGTCGCACTTGCTTAACTCGCTCCTCGTTAAGCCCACACTCTCACGTCCGAAGACCAAGGTCAGCTCATTTAAATGCCCGGCAAGAATGGATAGGTATGATAGGGTTATTGACTGCCTTAATGGATCTGATTCCTCATTGTATACTGCAGTAGTACATACGGTGAGTTCTGAGTCCTTAAGACACTCATCTAATGAAGCAACCACATTAACGTAATCAACCAACTCAGAGCCGCGTGCAGCAAAATTTAATACCTCAGGATCCCTAACATCGAACTTAGGCCTGACAACACATAGATCCTTTACGCCGAAATTCCTAGCTAACCTAAGTACGAATCCCATATTAATCCTGCCTTCAGGCTCTACAAGGACCAACCTGATCCTCAAAGCAATTACCATGAGAACTTAATTTAATGTAATTAATATTCGTACTGCGACTATCCCGATTCCGAGAATATATTTGCACGGCATTAATCATGCATGAATGCCGAATTTCTCATAAAGCTTCCTTAGGTAACCTACTGCCAATGCCTTCTCAGCGCGTGGAGGAGGTTCCAGGAAGAGATAGTAGCGGTCCTTCCCCTGAATTTCAATTAATATTCTATCGATGATTAACTTCATAGGATCAACTATCTTGGTACGTTGCTGTAGTTCACTAAACGATTCGAACCTCTTTTTCTTCCTCTCGTCGAGTATTAACCACATGGATTTCTTACCTATTCCTGGAAGTAATTCAAGGGAGTGCAACTTAATGGTTATTGGCTCAGCTACGTTAAAGAACTCCACGAATATTCTCTCCTTCTCTGAAATTATTTTCCTTACGGCCTCAGGTAAGTAGCTCTTTGCCACCGAAGTCAGCTCATCATAGAGTACAACACCACCCCAAACGTACTCGACCTTATCCCTTAATTCCTTCCTCGTAAACCCTACGTATACTTTCTCACCTTGGGTTACGTATATGCCCTGCTTAGTATGGAATTCAAGTAATGTGAAGAACTTATCCCCTACTGCCTGAGCTATGGGCTTAATCCTATGTGATGGGTGATGTGTATCGAAGGGATTGCCATTGGGGAGGAAATCAAGCACGTATGCGTACTCCTCCTTAAGAACCCTTCTATCTACTTCCCTCACTTTAGGATTACTCAAAATATGACCCCAATACTAGTTGGTTAGGAACAGCACTTACCAACTATCTCTAAAATCCTATTTAGCAACTCATCATCGGCTGTTTTTTCCTCGAAGTTAAGGAGTGCCCTAACCTCATCAACTGAGTTAGGGCAGTTGTTAACTAACATGACTGCCGTGACCTCCTTTAGACCCAAGTTAGTTAATTCGTTAAGTACAGGCTCGGGTTCCTTACACTTAGATAGTTTAGAAACATATTCAAAGACCCTAGAAACCATATGGCTCACGCTACTACCCTCATAATCCATTAACTTCTTAATCAATTTAGCTACTTCAGAGTAAGTTAGGTGCTTAAACGATAAAACCTTCATGAATATCACTCTAGCCCTGAGTATGAGGCCTTAAATGCTCGGGCATGATGAATAGCTCCTTCCTCTTATTACCTAGGAAGACCTCAACTATATACGCCCTACCACGCATCCCCACTATAGTCCCAATTTTACCGTAATACCTCCTATGTGGGAGCCCAGAATGAATTGCCGGGTTAGGAACTATACATACTCTATCTCCAACCTTATACTCAATCATAAGGCTGCTTAACGGCGGTACAGCCCCCCTCTCCCTTACCTCCTTTCTAAGTAGCGACCTGGTCCTATGCCTTAATCCCTGAGATGCTTTAACCATGGATTCCCAACCTCAATACTCTACCTAAAGCTTAGATTTAAGGCATTAATATACTTTAATCCATAATAACATCAAGCAGATCGACCTCAAGAACCTCCAACCCGGTCCCTAAGGTCTTAGCAAAGCTTGGTGAGGTATTACCTTCATCACCACTTACTAATTCCCTGATAAATAATTTACTATCACATTTAATTAGTAACTCTAGGACGTATTCATTAATTAACCTACCCCGCACCGCATATACTTTACCAATCCTAGTAAATTTCTTCCTCATACTCCCTACTCTCCTAATTAATACCTGCTTAACCTCCCTACCACTAAACTCACGTGATAGCAGGTCTACCGCATCATCACTTAATGATTTCTTCGAGAGAGCTAATACCCTGTAAAGCGCTGAATACCTACCCAATTTAATTCCAATGATGTGCTTAGGGGTAACGTACCTATCTATCACTAAATCTACCCATCTATTACTACCCACAAATTTTGATAGGCTTGCAACACTTATCGTCTTATCCTTCATATCCTTTAATTCAATTACTAAAGGTCTTCCGCTACCTAATATCCTAACATCAACGTCCTCACGCCCGGTTAAATGCATTTTATATCTACTAACTCCTAACGAATTGGCTAATGCCTCCACAAGATCCTCAAGCGACAGCATATACTTCCTGCTACCATTACGTGAAACCCACTTCGTCTGAGATATGTAACGCCCTATCTTAACATATCTACATAACACGTAAGTAGGTGTTACCTGGATCTCGGGTTCTAAGGTATTTAAGTCAACCCTTATAATGAGGTCGGGATACTTAAACTCAGGCTCTATATTAAGTAATGCCTTAACCTTCTTACCTAATTCCCTCTTTAACTCCCTTCTAATGCTTTCCCACGAATCTAAATTGAACTCCGTAACAACCTCCAATTCCCTACGCTCCATCTCAGAACCCCTTGGAACGCTAACCACGAAGTTCCTGACCTTAAATCCACTCATCCTACTAAGTATCTTACTGCTTAACTCACTAATTAGAAGGTCTAAATCGCTGGAACAAATATAGCACTTTACTTTATTTACCTTAGTACCTAAGTACTTAAGGTATAGCTGAGGCATGATGCCTACGTTAGGCAACACCTCCCGCAATAACTCAACGTATTTAATGTCCTTAGATATCATGCGGTGAATTTCCATTAATGCAGCCACCTTAATGGCATTACCTCTAACTAGGTTATTGATGCCTAACCCGTACTTAGCGAATAACCTACCTAAGCACCTACTACAGAGGGGGTACTTACGAAGCACCTCTATTGCCTTAGTAATTAAGGACGGACATATATCACTTAAGCTCCTAAGTCCTTCACCCCAAATTTACTTAGTAATCCCTTCTTCCTTCTTAAATCCTTCATTAAACGCCTTAACTGCTCGTAGTACCTCAGTAGCTCCTCAACGTCGCTCACTGAAGTGCCTGAGCCCAAGGCAATCCTCCTCATCCTACGTCTATCAATTATTGATGGATCATCTAATTCCTCATAGGTCATGGAATTAATGATGCTGATCCACTTATCTATCTTATCCTCAGATGATTTGATCATATCGTCAGAAACTGATGCCATAAACGATAAACCAGGAATTAATTCAAATACCTTCTTAAGCGGCCCTAACTTCTTTATCGACTGTAATTGAAGGTAGATATCCCTAAGGGATATCTTCCCTGAGGCCATGATCCTCTCTAATCTTCTCTCTATTTCCTCCCTCTCTTCTAAAGCCTCGAACTTCTTAAGCAACGACTCCAGATCGCCTAACCCAAGCAATCTACTGACGAACTTCTTAGGATCGAATGCCTCGATATCCTCTAATCTCTCACCATCACATACGAACTTTATTCTAGCATTAGTAGCAGCTATAGCTGATAGCGCTCCTCCGCCCTTAGCCGTGCCGTCTAATTTAGTAACAATTATCGACCCTATTGGGGTATATTCATGGAACCTCTTAGCAAGATCGTACGCCTTCTGGCCTATATAGGCATCTATAACTAACAATATCTCATCAGGCCTTATAGCCTCCGCCAACTGCCTCATCTCATCTAGGAGCTTTTCCTCACTTCCATATCCATGCCTACCGGCGGTATCTATTATAATTACGTTACATTTAAATTCATTGACTAACTTCCCAACCCCTTGAACAGCTATTGAGACCGGGTCGCTACTGTTTTTATCGCCAAAGAATGGGACCCCTATCGAATTGGCTATCTGCATTAGTTGCTCATATGCTGCAGGTCTATAGGTATCGGTAGTTATTAGCCCGGGCCTGTAACCCAATTTCTTATATAGGAGCGCTAACTTGCCTGCTGTAGTGGTTTTCCCTGATCCCTGAATGCCTACTAACATCATTATATAGGGTTGCTTACTCAGTGTTATGCTGGCCTTCCCTTCACTGCCGAATAATTCGGTAAGTTTTTCATAGACTATCTTAATGAACCACTCACGCCTCAGGACCCCTGGAGGGGGCTTGGATTTAAATGCCTCCTCACGTATCCTACTAGTTAGCTCGGAAACTATCTTTAAGTTAACGTCTGCCCTGATCAAGGTCTTTTGAAGTTCCCTGAGGAACTCCTCAACACTCCTCTCGTAGGACTCACCGCCCTTTAAAAAAGAAGTTACAAGATCCTTAAGTACTTCAAGGCCTTTCATTAACTACTTAATCCTCATTATCTTTCTCCTACCCATAATTCCCCAGTACTCAACCTCAACGCCTGGAGCTAACTTACTTAGTAAATCCGGCTCAGCCTCGGCTTCGAAGGTCTCAAAAGTCTCTAAATCCATTAACTGCACGGTAACACCTGAGACCGCTATGACCTGAGCACTTCTCTTTTCGATTATTGGCACTTCAACCCTCTGATCAACTGGAGCCACTAACGTCTTCTTATTCCCAGTAAACAACCCTATGGCAACCACATGAGCCTTAGCACTTCCATGCTTTCCCGTCTTAGCCTTACTTACCTCTACAATACGACATGGTTCCCCATCAATGACTATGAAGCTACCCTCTTTTAGGTCGCCTAATTCAGCATACGTGGTACTCATTACTCACATCCTAATACCTATAGATTAGGGAATTTTAAAAATATCTAAGCCTTAATTACGAGGCCATATTTTTATTATTTGGAATTCAACTAATTCATAGGTAGTAATGTGATCACGCATTACATAGTATATTGGCATGCTTAGGGGTTTGAAATAATGTGCGGCATTATAGGTATCGTGCTTAGATACCAGAGGGCGCTTTCAAAGCCCTTGGGTAGCGTCATTAAGGGCTGCCTGAAGAACTTGGAGTATAGGGGATACGACTCCGTAGGATTTGCATTAGCTTCAAGTAATTCATTAGTTATAAGGAAGAGTAAGGGTAAGATCGACGAAGTCGACGTTAAACTGGCTTTCGACGACTTCGATGGAATGTGCGGCGTAGGCCATACTCGTTGGGCAACTCATGGAAAGCCTAGCGACATAAATGCCCACCCACTAACTGATTGCAGTAAGAGGATCGTAGTAGTTCATAACGGCATCATAGAGAACTACCTTGAGTTAAAGGAGGAGCTAATTAGAAGAGGCCATAGATTTGAAAGCGAGACGGATACTGAGGTAGTTCCACACCTTATCGAGGAATTTAAGAAGCTAGGTATGAACTCGTACGATGCGTTTAAGAAGGCCGCATCCCTGCTTAGGGGCACTTACGCATTAGCTGTCATTGATACCGATGAGCCGGGCAGGATTTACTTTGCCCGTAATACTTCGCCGTTAGTCATAGGTATTAGGGATGATGCCACATTCCTTGCCAGCGATATACCTGCGTTCATTGATTACACACGTAAGGTGATAGTTATCCAGGATGACGAAGTAGGTTATATATCGGGTAGCGACGTACGTATCGAGAAATTAGTAAGTAAATCGTATGAGGTGGACTTAACCCCACCTATCTGTGAGTTGGTTGATTATTCATCAAGGATAAGGCATATCGACTGGACCCCTGAAATGGCTAAGAAGGGCGGCTACCCTCACTTCATGCTTAAGGAGATACATGAACAACCACAGGCAATAGCAAGTACCTTAAGTTCGCTAGCAAATGAGGTTAAGGACGTACTTAAATTGATTTCTAAGGCTGATAGAGTGCTGATAGTTGGAGCAGGTACGAGCTACCATGCATCATTCGTTGGTAGCATATTATTAAGCGAATTAGCCGAGGTTAAAAGCCATGCAATCATATCATCGGAGATGAAATGGTATTCAAGGAGCGTTGATGAGTGCGATGTAGTTATAGCTGTTAGCCAATCTGGTGAGACCATAGATACATTATTGGCTGTTAGGGAGGCTAGGAGGAGGGGGGCATTAACTATAGCGTTAACTAATGTGATCGATAGCACATTAGCTAGGGAATCGCATCTGACAATTTACACCAGAGCTGGTCCGGAAGTAGGCGTGGCAGCTACTAAGACGTTTAGTGCCCAGGTAGTTGCGCTGACTTACCTAGCCTTAAGCCTAGCTGAGTATAGGTCTACCCTATCTACTAATAAATTAAACGAGTTGAAGAATAGCTTGAGGTCCTTACCCGACTATGTGTCCTCAACCATATCGGCTACCGAGCCTAGGGCTAGGAGCTTAGCTAGCTTAATTAGCTCTAAGCAAAACGCCTACTACTTAGGTAGGGGGTTGGGGTTACCGGTATCTATGGAAGGAGCGTTAAAGCTTAAGGAGGTAGCATATATACATGCTGAGTCCTACCCAGCCGGCGAGAGCAAGCATGGACCTATAGCGTTAGTTGATGAGGGGTTCCCAGTATTCTTCACCATACTAGGGAGCAATGACGGTGAACTGATAGTAAGTAATGTTGAGGAGATGAAGGCTAGGGGGGCATTAACCATTGCCGTAATTCCAAGTAATTTAGATAGAATCCATAAATACTTCAACTACGCATTTATCATGCACCCAGTACCCTATGAGGTGGCTCCATCGCTCTACATAATACCTCATCAACTCCTAGCATACTACACAGCCGTTACACTAGGGTATGACCCAGATAAACCTAGAAACCTAGCTAAGACTGTTACTGTGGTGTAGTGGCATGGAGAAGGCGGTGGTTCTAGTCGGTGGAGCAGGTAAGGGGATTAAGCCTATAACCGGCGACATGCCTAAGTCACTAATAAGGGTGGTTGGTAAGCCGGTCATTGAGAGAATACTTGATAGCTTGATAGCATGTAGGTTTAAGGAGGTGATACTAGTATCCGATCAACCTCGGTACTTCGAGGAAGTTACTATTAAGTACGGTCACTTAATTAGCGTTGAGCTAATTAGGCAGGCGGGGAGCGATATACTAGGGGCAATATTATCGGCTAGTGACCTCATTACCGGGGACACGTTATTAGTTTACGGCGATACACTCGTACCTTACGATGCATACGAAACGGTGATTAGTACGTACTATACTTACGGTAAGCCTGTACTCATGGTGATTCCGGAGGAGGACATCAGGCTGTACGGGGCTGTAAAGTTAGGGGACCTCAATAAAGTTGTTGACTTCGTCGAGAAGCCGGCAACTGAAATTAGCGGAGCATATGCTTACGGAGGTATAGCGGTAATCAATAAGGAATTAGTGGAGGTCTTAGAAGAGTCACTAAGTGTTGAGGAGGGGATTAGAAGATTTATATCAAGGAGGTCCTTAATAGCAGCTATCTGGAGCGGTTGGTGGGTTGACATAGGGTTCCCATGGGACGTCCTCAAAGCGAATTATTATATCTTAAGCGAGATAAGGGATGTCAGGATATCGTCTAAAGCATCAATAGCTTCCTCTGCAGTCATCCGCGGGCCGGTACTTATAGATGGTGAGGTCATAATAGACCACTATGTAGTCCTCAATGGACCACTCTACATAGGGAGTGGATGTGAAGTTAACACGTACTCCATAATAGGTAAGTACAGCTCCTTAGAAGGGAATAACTACGTAGATACGTATTCTGAGGTATTCTGGAGCTCACTTCAACCTAACTCAATTATAGGTAGAAATTCCTATGTATACATGACTGTCGCTGGCAGTAATGCAATTATAGAGAGTAATGTAATTACCTCAACGAGCATTAAGAAGGAATTAATAATGTATGAGAAAGGGTTAACAGTTAGTAGGAACCTAATGAGCTACCTAAGGAGGTCGTTCTACGTTGAGCACGGAAGTAGGGTCAAGGCAGGATCTATAATAGGTTCCGTTAATTAAGTTTATTAAGCTATAATGATCCTCCATATTTGATTCATCAACAATCGGTTTAAGTATATGGCGCCGCGGCCGGGATTTGAACCCGGGTCACGGGCTCTCCGCACTTTAGAGGTCGGTTCGACAGGCCCGCATACTGGGCCGGGCTATACTACCGCGGCATGTGTGGCCGATAGATTTAATTAGTTCAAACTTATAAGTTTTGCGTGCTACTAATATTAGCTTGCGTTCCGCATAATCTAAAATAAATTTATATATTGCTCGAATAATTGCATTAGAGGGTATTTAAGTTGGCATTAGATAACGTTGAACATAGTATTGTAGAACTGTCTAAGTCATTAAGCAATTACATCATTAATTTACGTAGGGAGATACATTCCTATCCTGAACTGAGGTTTGAGGAATTTAGGACAGCAAACCTTATCGAAGGCGAGTTAAGGTCCTTAGGTATAGAGGTTGTTAGAGTTGCAGGCACTGGCGTCGTAGGAATTATTAGGGGCTCAGGCGATAGGGTGGTTGCACTAAGGGCTGATATGGATGCATTACCAATAAATGAAGAAAATGACGTACCTTACAAATCCCGTATTCCAGGCAAAATGCATGCCTGCGGGCATGACGCGCATGTAGCTATGTTATTAGGTGCCGCAAGAGTGTTATCAGAGGTAAAGGAATACATTAAGGGCACCGTTAAACTAATATTCCAGCCAGCTGAGGAGGGGGGAGGAGGGGCTAAGAAATTAGTTGAGGAAGGAGTTATGGATGGCGTTAATGCGATATTCGGCATTCACGTACGGGCTGATCTACCCTCCGGTGTAATAGCTACTAGAAAGGGGCCTATGAATGCCTCGGCAACGACTTTTACCATCAGGATTAAGGGCTTAGGTGGACATGCAGCTCATCCAGAGCTAACTAAGGATCCTACGGTACCTGCAGCAGACATATACAATGCGCTACAGAAAATCGTCTCAAGGAATGTAGATGCGTTTACTCCGATAATAATTTCAACACCTAAGTTTGAGGCAAGTAAGGCAAGTAACGTGATACCGGATGTAGTTGAAATTCACGGGACGCTTAGGGTCTTTGATATGGCCCTACGTGAGAAAATATTAAACAGGATCAAGGAGGTGGTGAAGCACTACTCAGCTGCCTGGGAATGTGAAGGCACTGTAGAAGAGGTAGAAATCGTGTATCCACCAGTGGTAAATACCACTGAACTAGCTGAATTCGTCATGAATGTGGCCAGTAAGTTGGGTCAGACCGCTGAAGCACCCATGAGCATGGGCTCCGAAGATTTCTCATTCTACCTCCAAAGAGCTCCAGGAGCATTCATTATCTTAGGCATAAGGAATGAAAGTAAAGGCATTATATACCCGCATCACCATCCAAGATTCAACGTTGATGAAGATGTGCTATGGAAGGGCACAGCGCTACATGCGTTAATAGCATATAACTACCTTAGAGGTGGATCATAGGTCCCTCGCTTCATAACCAACTAACGAATTGACTCCATCTAAGACGTACCACCAATCTTCAGATTTATTATGTAGAGCGTTAGTGCTACCTCAGCCACAGGACTCACTAGCTGGTTAAAGCCTTTGAAATATACTTGCCTTCCTAGGGCTAATTCATTTTTAGCGAATCCACTATCGCTTCCTGAGAATGCAAGCATCGTATCATCGCTTAATTCTAGATCCTCAAGGAGTAACGAGTCAGGCGATTTACCTACCAAGAATACTTTACTGGGGTTGAATACTTCTATTGCGTCATTTAATGTTGGTAGTATAACTAATGACTTACCTAGCTTATAGGCTAGCTTACTAACTTCTGGAATGCCTGATTGAATTACGCCACCTCCGACCCTAGTTAAGACGAATGCCTTAATTAAGTTGCTAACCTCTGAATTGTAGACCACCTTAGCTATGTCAATGAGTCTTTGTGGACTTGATATATTGTTTATGACTATCACTAGGTGCTTAATCAATTAACCACCGATAATCTGATTAACCCAGGGATTATAAGAATCTTAGCACCTCAGAAGCTATGGCCTTAGAAAGGGTATATGGGACTGCCTCCCCTACCTGGTTATATTGCTCGTCCTTGCCACCTAGAAATACGTGGTCGTCAGGGAAACCCATAAGCCTAGCTTGTTCACGAACCGTTAGGAGCCTGGGCTCGAATGGGTGTATGAATCTGGAGGAACCAAGAACCGTTGGTGCTAGGTCATAAGGATTCAATTTAACCATATTAGGAAGTAACCTACTGCCAGAACCCTCATACAGTATTAGGCTAGATCCCCATTTAAGCCTAGCAGCCCTCCTTAATTTCCTAGGACTTAGCCTTGGAGGTGGGTCGTGGTTAGGTATTATAGCGTCCTCAGAAGGTTCAGGCAAGTCCTTAATAGCATCTATTACCTTTACTTTAACCCCTGCCTTAGGGGGGTTTAAGGGGATATTAGATATAAATACCCTAGTCCTCCTAGACGGGTTCCCATATTCCTCAGCTCTAAGTACGTTAAAGTAAACCTCATATCCCACGGACTTAAATTCCTTAGTAATCGCATCCTTTAATCCGTCATCAAGTATTGCCGGCACGTTCTCCATTACGAACACCTTGGGTGAGAGGCAGCCAACTAACTCTATGAAGTTAAGTACTAGGGAACCTATTGGATCCCTATACAACCTGTCTAAGGGCTCCTTAAACCTTCTTGGATTAGCGGCGGTGAAGGGCTCACATGGAGGGCTGCCTATAACTACATCAACGCTTGATGGGCTAATTAAGTAATTAATGTCATCGCATGATAGATCCCTTATATCCTCGCAGAGGACCGTAGCTGACGGTATATTGGTCTTATAAGTCCTCACAGCAGCCCTATTATTATCTACGGCTAACGCTATGTGGAAGCCCGAGTCGAGAAAGCCCCTACCATACCCGCCAGCACCGCAGAATAAATCAACTACTAACGGCTTTCTCCTCACTCATTATTTCCTCACGGAGCTTGTTAATTAACTTCCTCAGCTTATCCTTAATTAAATGGTTATCAACATATTCAAGTCCAGAACCACATTTAGGGCATCTAAAATCGTTTTCCAATGCCTCATCAAAACTCATTCTAAATCCGTCTACTGGACACACGTAAAAGGATGTGCTTTCCTCCATCCTTAATCTATCCTCCAACTTCCTGAGTACTGCCTTCTTCCTCTGGAGTAGTAGCTGATTTATGTGATCTACATCAGCCCTCCAGTAATATATGAATTTACCTTCGGTCTCCTCCCGTATCCTCTTATAACTTACTACACCTAGCGACTGTAATTCATATAGTGCTTTCCTCACATCATTTACGCTCATACCCAACTTACTCGCTAGCTCCTCATCAATTAATTCCCTACCACTGCTCATTAACTTATTAAAGACCTCCCTACATACCTCTCCGCAGAATAGCTCGATGAAATTCAATAGCTCCTTCTCATTATTGTCCATGACGTATCACCACCTTCCCCTTCTTACTAGGCACTATACGTATCTTAGCATCAGGGTAAATAAAATGTAGTTCCCTTCCTTCAAATAGCCTATCAAGAAACACCGCTAAGGCAGCTACCTCCGAATGGGGTTGATGGCCGATCGCTATATTGTAATCCGCTAGCTCATATATTATTCTAGGTACCTTCTCAGCGCCGACGACAACTAGTAGATCACAGTTTAAGGCCCTTAATTCATTAATTACGTCATCTACGTGGACTCCATACATGGTTAAGTGAACAACTAAGCCGCCATCGTCTTTCCATTCACGGATATATTTAAATGGATCCACACCTGAGATCACCTTAAATCCAGAGGAACCCCAAGCACTACATACCTTCTCTACCGATTTAACAACGTTTACATCATGTATTCCTGCAAGTATGAAACCTGAGGCGCCGAACGCCCTAGCCGTAAGTGCTACGTGGGTGGTAATCCTCTTATCCCTCATCGGTCTATGACCTAGCCTAAGTACGTATACCTTCAAGTTAAACACCGTTAAGCAGCTTAACTACGTACTCCTTAAGTAAGTCTAAGTTCAGTCCGTTAAGCGCTGAAATTGGAATGACCTCCCACCTCCATCGATAATTAAATGATAAGTGCTTCCTAACAGCTTCTACCTTATTTGAGATTTCCCTACCTACCAAGTCAACCTTATTTAAGGCAACTAATAACGGCTTACCCATATATCCAATCCTACTTAAAACGTTTAATGAAGACCTTAACTTATCTATGACTACGTTAACGTCCTCGCTAGAGTCGATCATTAATATAGTTAAATCCGATTCCACGATCTCCTCTAACGTAGCGTAGAACGCTTCGATAACCTCAGCGGGGACCTTACGTATAAACCCAACAGTATCTACGAAGATTACCTTAGTACCGTTGATTATGATTCCCTTCGCCTTAGGCGATAAGGTAGTGAACATGGAGTTGCTTACCGGCTTACGCTCATTTGTTAATATGTTAAAAAGCGTTGTTTTACCGGCGTTAGTATAACCGGCTATAGCCACCTGAGGGTACCCATAGCTAGACCTTTTAACTCTCTCTAAACGCCTATGCTCTCTCAACCTAATTAATTCTCTCTTAATCCTTGAGTACCTCCTCTTCATGCTATAGTAGTACGCGTCGGTGGCGTAACCACCGGGACCTAGGAAGCCAGGTAACTCCCCTAACTTAGCTCTACGGATCCATTCCTTTATTAGCGGTAATTCATGCATAAGCCTCATCATCTCTATCTGGAGTTTTGCCTCCTTAGAACCCGCATGCAATGCGAAGATCTCTAAGATCAGCCCTATCTTATCAACGACATCTATTCTTAGCTCCTTCATTAAATTTATTATCTGCCTTGGTTTTAACTCATCATAGATATATAATTTACCAACATTATACTTACTCACTAGCTCCTTTAATTCACTTAATTTCCCTCTGCTTAAGTAATAATTATTATCAATTGACCTCCTTTTGAGCGGTATTAAATAAATATCGTTAATGCCTATCGTCTTAAGTAGTGCCTCGACCTCATCAACGTCCTCATACGGAGATATAGCTATGACCCTACTCATATCGACAGGGACCTAATCCCTCTTCCTAACGCTAACTATATCACCTAAAGTTAAATTCTTTAAATCCTTATCAACAGCCCTACCCACGGAGACCTCCTCAGCAGGCTCAAGCAACTTTATATTGAGTACTTTCTCAAGCCTCCTAGCCAAGTCTATTGAGGGAACCAACCTACCACTTTCTATACGCTTTATTACATTTTCACTCTCCTTAACTGCTTCAGCTAGGGCTTTCTGAGTCCATCCTAAGGCCTCCCTAGCCTTCCTAACCCTAACCGCGAAGTCCTCAACAACTTCGTATTCCTCACGTACTGGCGGCCTCTCCGCCTTAGGTTTAGCTAAATTAGCAGGCCTAACTCTAGCACTACTCGTCGATCCGCCTAGGGGCTCCTGGGCTTTAAGGTTCTTAACGGCCTTAGAGTAGCAGATCGGGCATAGTGTAAGCCTAGCTCCCTCAATAAACACCACCTTCGCCATCCTCCTTTCAACAACCCTACCGCACATCTCGCAATATGTTGTACTACTCGACAGCACATCCACCCTAAGATATAGTACTCTAATGAGCCTTAAAATACTATTAAGAGTTCATAGTATTTAAATAGCTTTTATCTTCGTGTGGACTTCTATAATATCTCCATCCATTAACTCATGATCTAGTCCTACCCTCTCGCCTGGGTACTTAGCTGATGGCCCCCAAATCCTTGCGTACTTAAAGTACTTAAGCAATTCTTCACGTAGATGCCTTATGGCCTCAGAAACGGTAGCCCCTTTCCTCAGTATTAAGGGCTTAGGGGATGGCGATCGCGCATTAGGTTCCTTAGCATATACCCTGATGATTCCTGTCAACCTAAATATATGCTTAGGTATCTCATCTAGGCCTATACCGTATTTAGCTGATGCTATGATAGCTGGTATTGTAGGATATTTAGATGCATGCTTAATGAATTCGCTAATTACTTCATTGTCCACTAAGTCGCACTTATTACCGACGATCATCGTCGGCTTATAGGTGTTGTTTTCGAATATGCTTTCTTCTACGTCATCCATCGTTGCCTCGCCATAGACCTTAACTACGGCATGAAATATCCTGTACGACTCAAGCAACTTTCTAACATCATCTGCAGTGCAGTTAACTAGCTTACCGTAGTTGATGATCCTAATTCCTTGATACGCCTTAGACCTCTCAATAATTACGTATCCTCTAGGTTGGTAGGGGTATATGCCTGACTCAGTTAATTCGCTTATTATAGTATCCAGCTGATCTATAGGGTTATTGCTTAGATCTATAACCAACATTAGCGCATCAGCATTCCTAGCAATCCCTAACACTCTAGAAGCCCACCATACAGACCCGCTGGAAAATCCCTTAACAACCGCAGGCACCTCAATTAATTGGAACTGTATATCCTCATACCTAACCATACCCTGTACGGGAAACTTCGTAGTGAACGGCGTCTCGCCTATTAATGGCTTTGCATTACTTAACCTACTTAGTAGAGTGCTCTTCCCACTTAGGCTCATGCCTAACATGACTACTTGTGCTGCCCCTTCCTTCTCAATAAAGAAGGATGGACCCCCACCCCCGATCCTCCTTGACTTCCTCTCCTCAATCTCCTCTCTAAGCTCGGCCATACGTCTCTTAATCCAGTAAACGAGGTTCTCAGTACCTTTATGCTTTGGAACGGCTGATAGGAATTCCTGAAGCGCCCTTAATTTCTCTTCAGGAGTCTTGGCGTCAGAGTATTTAGCCCATTTAGCCCTAGCTTCGGCAGGTAAATTCGTTACCATAATACTCCAAACCCTCTAAGTTAAATACCCTAATAAAATTAAGTGCGTGACTTCCTAATGAAGTAAGTTAGGTCCCTGCTGTAACTGTTCAACCTCCTAATAGTTTTCCAACTCCTCCTAACTATCGGCGGCAGTTGAGATCCATTCGCAATTAGTCCTTCAATCCATTTGATAGTCTTGGGATCCGATGGATAGCCACTTCCGAAGTCACCGTAGATCGTCCTCAAGTAGTGTATGTACGAATCCCTTAAAACCTTAGCTACAATGCTGGCAGCAGCTACTACCACGTACTTCCTGTCCGCATTAAACTCAACTACTAAATCAATGCTATTACCTATTAACGGCTTCACAGTCTTAATCAGTCTACGTCCACATGACGGGGAATCAACATATATAGCTGATGGCTTGATGCCTAATTTCAATATCGTCTTAATGCATGATTTAACAGCCTCAATAAATAAGTTATTTATATTGCTCGAGTCTATGCGCTCGGGTTGATATCTCCTAACGTAAATAAAGTAGGAGACGTCGACTATAACATTAAATAATCTGTACCTAGAGGGGGGAGTTAACAACTTACTGTCCTTAACACCGCACGTGATTAGCTTATCACATACGTTGCTATCTAGTGCGACCCCAGCGACAAACATGTCGCCTATTAAAGGTCCTCTACCGGCTTCATCAATACCTATGATGATCAATTTACTACCTAATGGTTAATTTTGTGAGGACTTAATTAACCTTATCAAATTATCAGAGCTTTGGCCCTACATCATCATCTCAGATACTTAAATTCATCACAACGATCTGATTCCAGAGCTAATTGAACTAATATCAATATTTATTTTTACCTCACAGCGCATTACTTAATCCATAGATCTACACTACGTCTTCTCTTGAGTTCGTGAATGGATCTATCCAAGTATCTGTACACGGTTGAGTGCTGCCTACCTTGAATTAGCATCTCTATGGCCTCCCTAGCTATGTTTGCATATTCGTAATCACCTATTATACCTATGTAGTCGTCATGCACCGATATATACGTACCTGTCATTTCCTCGATATTTCTCCTAACTTTACCTCCCTCGCCTATTATCCTACCCTTAACCCTAGTTAAGTGATTTGATGCATCACCGACTATTTCCTTTAAATTAATGATGATGAGTACTTGATCCTCATTCAACAGCCTCCATACGCGATCTAATGGAAAGCCTATGGATATCGCCTTAAGTATTTCCTGAGCCTTAATGACGCTTGTTACTGGGGCTTTACTGGATGCCGGCTCTATGACCGCATAACCGTTAATGCTATCCACGCTGATCTTAGTTTGAGTCCTGTTCTCTATCTCCTTAAGTACCCTACCGCCATCATTCATTAAGATCTCTAGCTTATCTAATGGTATGTTGACATATACCTTAAAAATTCCTGGAACTACCTGCTCTCTCCTATCGCTTCCCACAACGCTACACCTACCAATATTGCTTGGCTGTAAACATTAATTAGCTTTCAATAAAATTAACGCAATGCTGTGATAACTCAATTACTCCATGAGGTCCTCCAGCGACCCCTTACCAGTAATATAGTTAAGCATGCTTTCTAGCGACGGCGTATTAACACCTAGTCCATTAAAATACCTAATTAAGTTACTTACATCACGAATTAGTAAGTCATACGCATTTGGATGCGATATCTTAACCGCCTGACTTACGTCGATAATGTAAGGCTTACCATTATATAGCATCACATTATATTCACTTAAATCTCCATGGACTAAACCAGCGTATAAATACATCCTCCTAATGTCGTCTACTAAGTGCTTAAATACGTACCTAAGCTCCTCGACATCTAACTCTACCTCCTTAAGAAGCGGGGCCCTCACACCATCAATACCAAGGAATTCCATAACTAATATGTTCTCATATTGAGCTATAGGTCTGGGGACCGTAATGCCCGCATCATACATTAACCTAAGGTTTCTAAATTCCTTACTGGCCCACATAATAACTAACTTCCTAGTTGACTTAGGTATTTTCTTAAATCTAGGATCCCCCATTATGTACTTGACCATGCTCTTCCTAAACTCGGCTGTAGATGTTAAGTATATCTTAACGGCTATGTCTTCATTATTAAATGACTTACCCCAATAAACCCTTGACTCTTTACCAGCGCTAATAACTCCCTTAAGCTCATATATTACCTTCCTCCTACATAGCTCGAGAACCGCCGATACCGTGGCTGAGTTAAAGACCTCCTCAACGGTCTTAAATAGGTCCTCATCCACTTCCCTACGTTGCTTACCTGTAATCCTATAATATTCATCTAGTATACGCTCTACGTCATCACGACTTACTATGAGGATCCCTCAAGCAACTCCTTACTAAGAAGGCCAAGCTCGATTAGCTTCTTACGTTCATCCCTTTCATACCGGTACAGTATATCTCCTCTATCATTTTGGAACTCCCAAATACCTACTAAGACAGCGTCCTTAACATTGATCCATACTTTCTTCCTTAACTTACCTGGAATCCTACACACCCTCTCAACTCCATCCATGCATAGGGTTTTAACGTAGTTAGCTCCAATGATATCTATTACAACACATATTACCTCACCCTCAGCTGGGACTAATAATTCCTTTGATCCCGACTCCTTGCTCTTCTTAGGCATGCTACTCACTCCTAGTACTGATCATATATGCATTGCCCCCGTATATTAATAACTTAACTTTAGAGCCCACGCCGACTTTATCAGTAAGCGGTAATTCAAATACTAGGCCTCTCCCTAAGTCCTTGACGACGACCTTATCATTAACTAAATTAACGACCTTGGCGTTAAGTAATTCGTAGGAATTTCTATTCAGTAGTTTAACCTCATCTAAACTCATTCTAGGTATATGAAGCTTCACCAGCTCACCTGAAGTCAACAACTTGAACTTAACGACCTCCCCTCCTAGGCTGTGAACTATAGCGGGGCTGCCCTTAAATAGTACTATATCACACGGCATTAGACCTAATAGTCTAGTTGATATAGTTAATTTAGAGCGCTTCCTGCCGCTCGAGAACCCAGCATCCATCCATGAACTCGTCGTATACCCTCCATAAGTACTTACCAAGCTACTTGATAACTTCCTTGCCATCCCTTGATTAATTACCTTAACGTCTATGCCCTCCCTAAGCAACTCTACACCGGAAATATATCTAGAGAATAGATTCGAATTCAATATATTATTAAGTATGTGATCCTTAAATATGTCCCTAAATTCGAATATGGATCTAATCTGGACTAGAGCCTCGAAGTAATTGCCCTTAATCTTAATGCATTGAGGGCAGAGTACTTTACCTACAGATAACTTAATTATGAAGTCGCTCTCAACCGTAGTCCTGCCTAATGAACCCCTAACACGTGCTACTACTGTGCCACCTTCAATACCAGCCTCCACGCTAACGTTCCTTACATCCCTATGTACGACCATAGAGCTTGCTATGATCTTTCTCACGTAGTCCTCGATCGGAATATCTGAAACCCACTTATTACCTACCTTGATAGAACCGCATAGGCTACATGTAGTTATCTTGATCTCTTTAGGCAGGGTAAATACCTTACCCTCGTGTAGTAAGCAATTAGGGCATAGTCCGTCAATAACTTCTGGAACTTCAGCACCGCACCTAACGCAGAACTTCCTCAATAAATCCCCCTACATTAACTTAACTTAATTATGTATGCGTAGGGTATCTCACTAATCCTTGATACCGCATCCGGATGTATATAACCAGCCTCTAACGCCTTACTAACTATATTACTACCTACTAGGATGGCTGATGACGCATTATTAAGTAATTGAATTGAGTCCTCTATAAGCATTTTAGAGCCGCCGAAGAACTCCCTACTAACATCTAATATTACATCACCTTCCTTAAATACGGATCCGAGCAATTCCTCATCGCAGATAGCTATTATTAAGTCATCACTACGACCATATATCTTCACATATACGTACATTAAAAACACCTAAACCGGTTTAACAGGGGCTTCAGCACCACATGCCAGGCACGATATTATCCACACCCTACCCTGCTTCCTTAGGACGGTATCGAAGGAGCCGCACGTACCACATTTAACGTACGTAATTAGAAACCTATTAAATAATGTATTCAATGTCTGGGATGATACCCTACTATATATTATTAAGTTAGCGTTGTTATCTAGCGAGCCCCTGGCGGCTAATTCCTTAAGTAGGTACCTCATTACTACCCTAGGCTCCCTCCTAATCCTCTCACAAACAGACTTAAAGTTCTTGACATGCGTTTGAAGCCCTACGTGAACTACTTCCATTTGAGGTAGCTCTATTGGCTGACTACGCGTTTTAGATGGCAACATATTATATAGTCTATTAAGCAGGTATTCATAGCTAAGTACATCGGCCATTATTACCACCTGAGTTAAGTATCTATTCCTAAGCTTTTAAATTCATAGATAATACTCATTATTCAGGGTAATATGAAGGTATATATAGAGACCTACGGATGTGCGTTAAATAAGGCCGATGCATCGTTAATGAAGTCCTTATTAGTTAGTGCTGGACATGAATTAGTTAAATCCATAGGCGATGCCGACGTAGTCGTAATTAATACGTGTACTGTAAGGAAGGATACTGAGGATAGAGTATTAAGGAGGTTGAGGAACTTAAAATCGGTTCTATATAATAAGAAACTGATCATCACTGGATGTATGGTTAGCACCCAACCATATACGTTAAAGCAGGTAGCTCCAGAAGCATCACTACTATCACCTCAAAACATAACTAAGATTGTCGAGGTAGTAGAGAATGAAGGTATTGTAAACTATATTTTAGGTGTGAGAGATACCTCAGTACTCCCATGCAATGTCGAGGAGGCGATAGCAACCATACCTATAGCTGAGGGGTGCTTAGGTGATTGCTCATATTGTATAGTTAAGTTAGCACGTAGGAGGTTGATTAGCTATAGACCGGCGTTAATAGTAGATGCGGTTAGGAAGGCCGTTAATGATGGGGCTGTGGAGGTCGAGTTAACGGCTCAAGATACTGCATCATATGGTAGGGATTTGGGCTACATCAACATGCCAAGGTTAGTTAGAATGATAGTAGATGAGGTTAGCGGTGACTACATGATTAGGATCGGCATGGCCGACCCAGATACCTTAACGCCGATATTAGACGAGTTTATTGAGGTCCTAAGGGAGCCAAATGTATTCAAGTATGTCCACATACCGCTACAGAGCGGCGATGATGAGGTCCTGAAGTTAATGAATAGAAAGTACTCTGTAGACGATTTCGTTCAGTTGGTTAAGGAGCTAAGGAGAAAGATACCTGAGGTCTCAATAGCAACCGACATCATAGTAGGTCATCCTGGGGAGGATGATGAAGCATTCGAAAATACAGTTAGAGTAGTTAATGAGTTGGCCTTCGATAAAATACATATAGCGCAATACACCTTAAGGCCTAGGACTAAGTCATGCCTACTACCCCAAGTAAGTGAGGCAGTTAAGAAGTTGAGGTCCGTAGAACTAACTAAGGTAGCTGAAGAGGTATGTAGTAAGGTGAATAACGCCTACGTGGGGAGCATAGCAAAGACATTAATAACAACCAAAAATAAGCTTAGGGGATCAACGCTGGGGAGGCTCATTAACTACAAACCGGTTGTAGTTTATGACGCATTAAGTATTCAATCAAAGCACATCTACGTTCATATAGTTAATGCTACCTTCTACGACTTAAGAGCTAAGCCCATAAATTAAGACCCCTTAAGTACCTGATTTAAGTACGCATAAGGAGTCGATCAACGTGTTTAAGGTATTTAATACCGCGTTTATAAAATCTTCCCTTACTATGCCGTCAATTATCAAACTTCTAAATTCACCTACATCAATCAACCTGCATGCACCATTACTGCTTTTAACTAAATCTACACCCAGATCAACATACTTAATAACTCCGTCGGGTAAGACCTCTGGTGGAGCGTTGATGTTGATGTACTCGCCCTTAACTATATTACTTGGTGATATATATGTATGCGTAATCCACCATCTATTCTCACAAACCTTACTTATTATTTTATCACCTACCTCCTTATGAGTGCCTATGCCATCATATACTCCCCTACTCCTTACATCTCTCTCTACCTCAATACATACGTCACCTCCATCTAAGTAGGCGGCCCTAACCTTACCACTACCTAAGTTGATCGTTGTGCCATCTAATTTCAGGTGCTTAAAGGAAACCTCAAGCTCAGGTAACTTGCTTATCAACCACTCCTTAATGGACCTACTAAGTGCGTCTCTGCCCACCCAAGCCGATAATATGTCGAGTAAATCAACTACGTCACTTAAACCTCCACCAACGCCCTTTAACTGGTGATGATATGGGGTCGTAGGCGCTATTGACGCCCTTACACTGTCGAGATACGCCTTAGAGATGGACGAAGGTATTAACAGAGCTATTGCCTCACCCTCATAAACAACTTCTAACGCCTTACTACTTGCCACGGACTTCTCAACGTTATTTAATAATTCAACTAAGCTACTTAGCTCCTTAAGGACTTCATTTAAGTCCGCCTCATCTACATTACTTCTCCAGTGAATACTATAGCCTCTCCTAATGTAACTTGAGGATAGTGCAACTAACTCTGAAATCCTATTCTTATTCCTTACATGATTGCTGAATGTTAACCTACTACCACGCCCAACTATGGCATAATACCCAACCACCCTTAACCTGCTTGAGAATAAAGGACGCTCACCCCTCCTTAGAGGAACCTTAATGGATGTGACTGGTAGCTCCATGCCCTTAACGCATTCGTTAAGGTCCACGACCTGCGCTGGGCCCACTGGGGTCTCTACTAAGCATTCACCATCCCTCTTATCAATTACATGTGTCTTAAACGTCGAGTAAAGCCCTATGCTGGGTACTAATGTAATCATGTATGGTATTGTACTCGTTAACATATTGACCACGTACCTTACTGCCTTAGGGAAGCCTATCACCAAGATATTTGATGGATCGCTATCATCAGACTTAATTGTTACGTCTGCCGCCTCACCCCTTAAACTATTAATCCCTAGGCGCTTAGCGATGGTCTCACTAACATCAACTAACATAAGTCCCCTATCATAGAGTATCTTTGAGATCGCGGTCGAATATATGCCTCTAACCCTAACTTTATATACCATTACATTAACCTACTAATCCTTAATAGTTGAAAGTATTGCCATTATATTCCATATCATCGTCCTTGTATGTATAGGCATATTTGGGTCCTGACCTACCTCATCTAAAATGCTAATAGCATTGGCAGCCCTCACACCAGGCGATAACGTCTTATCCTGTAGCATATTCAATGACTCGATGGCAGCCCTCCTTATGTTTCTAGGTACGCTAGCATCACTTACTATCCTATTTAATAACCTCATAGCCTGAACTAACTTAGCTTCGTTAAGTGATTTGATATCCACTTTCGATTCATTACTCATCAGTATCACCCCATTAAACCGTAGATAAATATAAGTACACTAGCTAAATAGTTTTAATGGTAATTAATGATGCCAGATGAAGCTACAGTTAAGAAGATGAGTGAGCTGCTTAGATTAGGAGCTGTAATGATGAGTGAGGCATGCCCTATATGCTCACTGCCTCTATTTAAATTAAGGAGCGGTGAAGTTATCTGCCCAGTCCATGGAAGGGTGCAGATAGTTAAGTCTGATGAAGAGATAATAACTGTAGGCACTCTCGCTGCATTAGATGAGTTAGAGAAATTCGCGGTTAATACTATAAATAGGATGCGTAATGAGTTGGAGAACGGAGGCTTAAGTATGGATTTAGATTCTGTAAGGACCTTAAGCATGTGGTTAGACATACTTGAGAGGGTTAGGAGGCTTAAGCTAATCATCGAACGTAGTAGGAGTTGAGCTCCTCCCCTTCTTAAGGGGCGATGGTCCCCTTTACTGTCACAGAGCGCTATTTTATAGGGCCTTCATCCACACCTCAAAGAGATTGCGCTTTTAGTTGTAAATTAGCTAGGCCTTGACATACTTAATGATCAGGTTAAACACTTCATCTAATACTGAATTAAGATCCCTCATGGCATCTACAAGTATTAATTCGCCTCTTCTCACTAACTCCAGGTATATTTCCCTAGCCCTCTTAATTAATTCTAGGTTAGATTCTAACTCCTTAACCCTAGTTGCAGAGTGCTTCTTCCTCATCAACCCTACGTCAGGTTCTACGTCAAGGTATATAGCTAACTTAGGCCTTAAAACGTATCTATTGACGCTTAATATCCAGTTAATATCCGCTCCTTGAGCTCCTTGATACGCTATCGATGAGTAGTAGTACCTATCGCTGATGACCACGTATCCTGAGTTCAAGTACGGAATTACCTCTTTTTTAATATGGTAGTACCTATCTAGGGCCATAATGAGCGTCTGAAGTATTGGATCTAAATCCCCCCAGTAAGCAGTGATGAAATCAGCTGAGAACTTATAGAACGGCTCGTAGGTGTATATCGATTTAATACCTAACCCATTTAACCTCCTAGTTAATTCCTTAGCTACGGTTGTCTTACCCGCGCCGTCGATTCCCTCAATAACTATGAATGAGCCTTCACTCAATGATTAAAACCCTCGAATTACTTAGTAGCTTACCTAGACATTCCCTACCGTTACAGTGTTTTTCAACGTAGTTGATTAAGTTACTCCAATCATTGGCTAGAGCTAGGGGGATGCTCGAGATCACGCATCCAGCAATTAACAGTGGATCTAAGTCCTTGACGATCATCGCATTAGGGGCTAAGGACTTCTTGGATAATCCATATATAACGTAAGGACCTACGGTACTGCCCCTACTGCCCGGGAATATGAGTATCTTCCCCTTCAGTGGGCCGTAGCCTGAGAGGGCTCCGCTATCTAGGTCTATATCCCCTAGGAACGAAATATACTTATTTACGATGGCTATAACGCCTTCAGCATCACCTGGCACTAAGGGCTTAACTTTGAACTCCACCTAAAATCCCTCGATACCGCGTCCTAGGAAGTACCAACGTACTAGCTCATCCAATTCTACGGTAACTACCGGTAACTTACTTAACCTGCTCACGTAATTGCATGCCTTAATGGAGTCTGTTACCATGTAATTAATCCCAAGCCTATCTATCCTAGAGACAATAGCACATCCATCGCTTATCACCTTAACATTATACCTGGACAATTTACCTAGCATATTTACGACATCTCTATCTAGAAATGACTTATGCGTAGTTATCCATAACTCCCTATCATTAAAAGGCGTGTAACCACCCACTTTACTAGCCATGACAGCTAATTTCATTAAAACGGTTTTTAACTCACGGTAGCTTAGATGAGGACATCCGATGAGATACAAACCCCTGCCTCCACTTAACTCCCTCCTAAGACCGTCCATGTATTTCTTTAAGTCATTATAGGTGACCATTAACCTCTCCTTAAAGTCCCCATCAGCAAATAACTCCCTATAATCCGGGGTCACAGGCTCAATGACGGTCATCGCCGTATTTGATGAAGTTCCAATGGAGGATAGGAATGCCTTTAATTCATAATTATTACTAAATTTAATGCCCCTTACGTAAGGTATCCTATTACCAATTAAGTCGCCGATCATTAGGCCTAGAAAAGACTTCTCAACAGGACTCTGAGGGGATTCAACATCAATGAGCACCTCAGGTATCCTGCCGTCTTTTAGGTGAACACCTGACTTATAAGTCCTGCCTACTAATGCAGCAAGCAGTGCTAGCGGTCCTCCCTCCTTATTGCTACGTGAACCCAGCACACTATTAGAATATAATACAGCATTACTTTCGGCCCAAGCTAAATGCTCTCCATACCTAGGCGGCCTGACATTGTATGGTACGCATGTATAGAATGAAACTCCTAACCTATTAAGCGCTTCAATAATTGCTAACTGCTTATTAATGACTTCATCGCTATGCCTAACACCTAGGAAGTCATCTAAGACCATGTGTGGGTTAGCCGAGGTAAATACCTCCACACGTCCTCCACGTATTAATAAGTCATTAATGAAATTAAGTCCTGCATCACCTATGTTAAAGTACGAAATACCTGATATGTGGGCATGAGTTATTTCGATCGTTTCCTGAGCACCTAATGCCTCGCCTACAGCGACTAATACCTTCATGGCCAGGGCTTTAGCCTCACCTAACTCGCCACTTAGTAATTTTTCCTCAAACTTACTTAGATACATGCTTAAGCCCGCTGTCCTCTCTCGCCCCTTATGTTGGGGCCTTCAATCGTAATTCGTTAGGTCTTCGATATTCATGAGCGCTGCCTAGGGGCGCTGTAGCGTCGATACCTATCTTATCTGTTAAACCGTCGTTAGAGCTTGGATCTAGCGTTGAACCCCGGGCACCTTTAATTATTATCAGGTCCTCAGATGCTTGAACCCTCGTGGCTATAGCCCACTCAACATCAGCTGGGTTATCGGGATCCACATCACCATCAACAACTACCACATGCTTAAGGCTCGGATGCCCTGCAAAAGCCGCTAATATAGCGTTCTTAGCATCTCCATCATCATTTTTATCTATGGAGATAACCGCATGTAGCCAACAACCACTTGATGGGGTCAACCTTACTTTATGTACCTTGGGTACGACTCTCCTAACGCTATCCCATATGGCTGCCTCCCTAGGGAAACCCATGAGTAACTTATGCTCCATGCCACCAGGCAGTATTACGTGAAATAGCCTATCGCCATCTAATGCCGTTAAATACATCGAATTAACTTTAACTATGGGCTGGGGCCTTACCCTGTCATACAGTTCTAATAAGTCGAGGAAGGGCCCCTCGTTAACTAACTCCCTAGTTATGGTGCCCTCCATAACAACTACGGACTCGCACGGCACCGGTAAATCATGTTTAGGGGTTCTACACATCCTTAGATCTCCGCCTAATAACTCCCTAACTAACCCAAGCTCAAATACACCATAAGGAGGTGATGTAGATGCTGCAAGTAGCACCGATGGGTGTACTCCAATAACTACGGCTATCGGCGTATCCCTACCCAACTTGCTATTTAGCATCGTAATCCTATATAAATGCCTTGGAACCAATCTAATAGCCATCCTACTACCATCAAGTAGCATTAACCTATGGATTGATGCATTATACCCCTCCACATCTGGCGTCTTGGCAATGACTATAGATGACGTTAGATACATACCTCCGTCCTCCTTAAAGAACTTGATGAATGGTAGCTTCCTTAAATCACCATCTAATTCAATGAAGTAGTTATTGAATTCGCCTTCAATGAACGATGTCCTGCCACCACCTAATACCCTTAATACCTTAGTATAGGCTTCCTCATCACTTGACGCACCTATGGATCTATATAGCTTACCTCTAGTATTTACTACATTACCGACACAAGGTAATTCGCTTCCTTTAACCTTAAACAACGCCGTAGCCCCCCTTAAGTCAGAGTCTAATAACTTATATGTTGGCTCTAAGTACGGACTTAACTCACCATAGTCCTCGATAAGTTCTTCACCTTTAATTAAGTCGATGAACGACCTTAAAGTAGGCACTTGCTCACCCTACTTACCTCCTCATACTTCTCGTTCAATTTAACCTTACCTAATATTAAACCCCCTATACTACCATTCCATGAGGTTAGGACATATATGTTGCCATCAACGTAATTGACGCTATCAATGATGCCTACGCCTACATCCCTTAGATCGCCATCTAGGATCCCGACAAGCAATCCCCTCTCATCACCTTCATTAATTACGTTTAGCTCTAAGTTATCGCTATATGGGCTTAAATCACATACGCTGGTCCCCCTCCTCAAGACTAAGTTTAGGGTATTGCCGTATATCGATGCGTATAATACGTTATTGCATGCTTCCTGAGGTAATTTAACGTAATTTATTAACTCATTAACATCTAACCTCCTACCGCTTAATAAGCATGAACCAAGCATAACTATATTATTAATAGCTAGCTTAATCCTACGTACATTACTAAGTAGCTTACTGTATGCCTGCTGACGTAGGAACCTCCTATCATCCCTACTACGCTCCCTAACAACCTTAGGTCTGGGCACTAGTACTACCTCGATATTACTTCCCCTTAATGAGTTCCTAATGTATTCATATATCTCATCACTTAATACGTATACATGAGTAGGTCTCATCAACTTAATCATCAACTGCTTTAACTCAAGTGCTGAAGGCCCCGTAACCCAACCATCAGTATTTACTATTAAATCGGAGCCTGAATTAATTAGCTCGCTAACTACTTCCTGGAAGGCCGTTACGTATTGAGTTAGACAGTACTGAGGTGAAGTACATCCTACGAACTTGATCTTAATGGGCTGTAGCTCACGCAGCCATATGAACTTATTAGTTGGCCTCGCTACGCCTATAGTACATGGGATTGCGATATCCTCCTGACCAACATCGGTATCAACTACGTATACCTCCCTGCCCTTACTGATTAATTGATTAGCTATGAACGCCGTTAACGATGTCTTCCCAGATTCCGTGGGTCCTAATATGATTACACGCAGTGGCTTACTGTAGTTCAGCAGCCTACTACATAGATCGAGCCATGCATCTACTACTTCCTCGCCCTCCCTAGGCTCCTCTACGGATCCTCCATCACCTAGGATTACCTTAAGCTCACTACGTTTTACTGCCTTAACTCCGTACGACCTAAACCTGCTGATGATTAGCTTACTAGGAGGAGGGAAGCTCGCACCTGAGATAAGTAGCTCACCGCTTAATACTTCAATGCTAGCAGGTCCTGAAACCCTAACTACCTTACCTTCATCAAGTGATAATGTAATTATCAAGTTGACCCCGGAATGCATCATGATTCAGGGTTATTAATTACTTTTTACTATTGACGAGGCCTCCTTTCGCAGTAAATCCTTCTATAAGCTCCTTAACTAAACTATTAACCAATTCCTCAACCTCCCCCTTAGACTTACCTGATGCGCATACGTATACAGATAGTATGGGACTGCCTAATTCCGTCCCCTTTGGCTGGGTCTTAACGTAGGCTACAGGATACCTCTTAAGTACCTTATTAACTACCTCAGCTGCTGTTGACTCAGGCAGCGCCCTAACCTCGAATTCCTTCTCAACCAACGATATATCAGGACCTACAGACCTCAGCAGGGGCTCTACGTACCCCTCAAACATCGCCTCCATTTCCTTAGGCACTCCTGGTAAGGCGATGATCAACTTATCCTCAACCTCCACATGAATTCCAGGAGCAGTTCCTACGGGATTAGGTATCGCTTTAGCGCCTCTAGGTAGTAGCGCCATCTTCAATCTCTCATTGGTTAGTGGGAGGTTTAACTTAGAGTATTTAGTCTTAATCATCTCTAACGCATCATCATTTAGCACTAGGTCTACGTTAATCGCCTTAGCTATCGCTTCAGCCGTCCTATCATCGTACGTAGGTCCTAGACCCCCGGTGGTTATAATTACCTTAGATCCAGGAAGTACGTACCTTAAAAACCTCGAAATCAATTCAACATCATCAACCAATGATATATTACCTAGTAAGTTATAGCCCAGCAGTACTAACTTCCTACCCAAGTAACTAGCATTAGTGTTCACCACTCTTCCGTGAACTACTTCATTACCTATGGTGAATATCCATGCATTATACTCACTCATCTCAGCACCTTAATAACATATACCAACCTCTGTATTATAGTTAACGTGCCTAGGATTACTACGGCTATGAGTAAGTACTCAGCTATAGTTACGCTAATGAGCAAGGCAATTACCGATATTACCAGGAGCGAAATGACCCTCTCACCCCTCTCTAAACACCCCACGCCCTCAAGGCTAATGCCTAGTGACTCAGCCCTACATCTAACGTAACTTACTAGAAGCGATACTGATGTAGCTATGAGTATTAAGTACATACTAATTCCTAGGTAATTAAATGAGATTAGGTAAGCAATATCTGAGACTCTATCGCAGAATGAATCTATGAAGCCCCCCAGCATACTAGTCCTTGAAGTAGCGCGGGCTACTGCGCCATCTAACCAGTCGAGAAGTGATGATAGTGCTATTAGTATTGGTATTAGCCATTTAATACCCAAATAACCAGCAGGTACAGTCAGCAATGCCGTAATGACGCCGAGCACTGTTAGCTCGTTTGGAGTGAGCCCTAACCTGCTTAGGGCGGTACCTAACTTCGTGCTTAAGGGCATTAATGCGTTCCTCAACCTGCCTAGCATTACCTCAACCACGTAATTATAGCTTAGGTAGTTAAGTATATTACTAACTACTTCAACTCTATAAATGAATGAGGAGGAATCCGGGAACTGATTAATGATGTGTTAAGCATTTCTGATGCTTAACATATAAACATATTAAATGCGGTTTAAGGTTGCTATAGGGTAAGTAATGAGTCAGGTTAAAAAGTTAATACTCGTTACAGCTGATTACCACCCCCTACATAAGTACTTCATGACGTTAACCGATAGATTAGCTAAGGAGTTAGGGGTCGAGAAGGAAGTTAGGGTAGAGGACTACGTATTCCTCATAGAGCACGGAGATACCGATGAGCTAGGGATGGCTTGGCTCCCTCAATTACTTGCTGAGTTAGATGATGGTAGGATAGTGCTACTGCTATCTAAGGCGCCGTTCGACTCGCAGTTAAGGCCTGACCTAGAGAGAGGATACGAGGAGATAATGTCTAGGATTAAGTCATTAGGTTAGGTGAGTGAAAAACGACAAGTATTCAATACAACAGGAAGGTCCTAGTCCCGTATGTACCTACGCCTGAGGTAGTCATTGAGAGGATGCTTCAGCTAGCTAATACAGGTCCTGAGGACGTGGTCTACGACTTAGGATGCGGTGATGGGAGGATATTATCTATAGCTGTGAGTAAGTTCAACGTTAAGAAGGCAGTAGGGGTTGAGATAAGGGATTATTTAGTTAAGACGGCTCAGTCGAGGATTAGGGAATTGGGTATTGAGGGAAGGGCCGTAGTAATCCATGGGGACTTCTTCGACGTAGATATATCTGAGGCAACAGTAGTCACGCTCTTCTTACTAACCAGCGTTAATAACATGCTTAAGCCTAAATTAGAGAACGAGTTGAGGAAGGGGGCGAGGGTGGTATCACATGAGTTCGAGATAACTGGTTGGACTCCAGTTAAGATTGAAGTATGTAGTGATGGTTATTTAAGGCATAAGATATACCTATACGTAAGGTGATATCTGTGGGCAATAAAGTGCTGGTTATAAACTTCGAGAACGGATCCGTAGTCGAATCTAAGGTAGTTGATGAAGCTATAGATGAGGTCGTTAAGAAGTTATTAATTGACATACTGCCTAAGTGGTCCCCCGAGAACTCAGACTTAATAGTTATGAAGCACGAACACGAGGTGATCCTTAAGCTACCCCTAAGTAAGGAGCTCTATGAATCCATAGCTAAGTTCGGCTTAAGTAGGAGGTCTGAATCTGAGGTGAGTGCTAGGATACCGGTCTACGTAGTAAGCTATGATAATATGTGGGTCGGTGATGAATTAGTTGATAGGAAGTTCTACCTAGTAGCCCCATACGTTAACGAAGACGTTAAGAGGGAAATAGAGTTGCTTGTTAAAGACTTAACAACCCCTGAATCAGAATAATCCTCGGATTATAAGGAGTGATGACTGGCATCCTAAATGATTAGGTGATTGGAGGATCACATGCTGACTTAGATCGGTAAGTTTTATAATTAATTAAGGGAATATTAAACCAGTGGTTAAAGGTTTGGATTTATTCAAGGGAATCTCGCCAGTAATTACGTCAATGATATTAATAGGTGCTGTACTAGTCATAGGCCTTTCATTCATGTCCTATGCAATCCTACTAACAAATATTCAGAGGTCTGAGGTAGTAATACGTAATATACTAGCAGAGGAGGCGTCGAAGGTTATCATGTATTTAGAGAATGACCGTAGAGGGGACTCGAACATAGTAGCATATGTTGGTATAGCTAAATTAATTAATGAGCCGAGCGCTTATTACTTAGCCGTCTTCAAGGCGAATCAGTACGAGCTCGCAGCAAAGAAGTACACCCCAATAGATGCAAATATATCCATCTTCAATTCCTCAACGCCAGGTGGCTATGGGTTCCAGAGAGCCGTTGGAACCCCGGTAAGTTCGTCCAATGTATATACGTTAAGTACGTCGGGGGACTATATGCCGTTGGGTACTGAGTTATCTCTATACGTCTACGAGATACCATACACGCATACAACCTTAATTAAGATCGAGTGCTCTAGCAACGTAGTTGGGGTGGACAATTACTTAGTGATAATGCTATTAGTTAGGATTGACGGTGATTACTATGAATTACTACAGCTAAGTTACAGGGTGTAGCCATGAATCTAAGGCCATTAAAGAGAGGTCAGGCAGAGATCATTGGTGGGTTGATAGTAGTTAGCGTACTACTCATGGTTATAATGCCCTTGATAATTAATTTAATGACCTCCTCAACGGTGGTCTCAACGAGGGTCTTCTCAATAAGGTCCCAATTTGAGATAGATAGGTGGTCGGAGGAGCTACGATTAATTAATGATGGTGGAGTCTATAAGTTAAGTAACGTAGGATCCGTAGACATAGATGTAATTAGGGTATGGTATAGTAATGGAAGCGTGGTACAATTCGGCAATGGAGTTAAGATACCACGAGGCGCTTCAACGCCACTAAGCAACTTTGGCGTAAGCGATTACCAAGACATAGACAGGATAGTCACGGCGAGAGGGAGGGTATTTAAGGTGGAGGAGCTACTACCACCACCACAGGTTGCCCCACAGCAGTGCCCGCCACTAGGGTTAACCTCCGAATCGGTAATAGCTGGCTATAACTTAATGGATCTCCCAAAGAGGCGTAATATCACGATCACAGCAAGCTACTTTGATGGTGATAAGTGGGTGACGGATAACGTGTTCCCAGCATTCTACGTATATTGCGGCGGCAGTGCTCAGTGCGATGGATGGGATCAAGGTTGGTACATATTCAACAATACCATTAGGAATTGGACTAAAATACCTAAAACCGATGAAGCCGGATATGCGGATCTAGACGGCAATTCAGCCTACGAATTAGTATTACTTAAAAAGGAGAAGGAGTACTATTCGGTAGTCTCTGTATCACTTACTGCCACTAGAAGCTACGGTCAGTTTAATATCACCATCGGTAATTTCACCGAGTTAAGTAATCAACCATCATTAATTGCCATCTATCTCAAAGCCTTGATCGCGTTTACGGCTCAGGCTGATGCGTTATCTTCGGTAAAAGTCGTACTCACAAAGTCCGATAATCCTCTCATTAACATCAGTTCATATGCGGTATTATCCTCAGTTAAAGTTCCTGGATCAGATATTAACGTGACCATTTACGAAGGCTATGTGATGCTTCCAGTAACCCAGTTCTATACGTTCTCGAGAATTACTCCAGGCATTTATAACTTATCCGTGATCGTCTCCGTATCTGCACAAGAGAAGACTGGTGTATACTTAGGTATTGAGTATTTAGCGGTTGTTGCATATTGAGGGTTGCCGCCCACCAGAGAGCGGTCTTTGATCGCCTTTCATATTCGTTGATTGCCGCCCCTAGGTTCATTGTGGCACGACCCTAGGCGGGCTACGGGAGCCAGCCCCTCGCGCACCCGGGATCCACTCAAGACCTATAGAGGCTCTGCTTATTCCTTGAGCTCTTATCAACCTTAACTTCCACAGGCTGTTTCTTTGGGAACTAGCTATCCTATGGTTAATGTGGGGTTGCCGTGAAGCCCCTGGCCCTCATCCCCGTTAAGTGCCTAAACGACGGAAGCGCCCACCGTAGGCCCATGTATAACTTACGCTAACAACGCGCTTAGGAGGTAGCGATGGACCCCTAACGTGGCTTGAGGAGGCCTAGCAGAGCGATGCGGAAGTCTAGGTCAGTGAACTAGCCCAAAGGGCGTAGGTGAAGGAACCCGTGAGGGATGAAAATCACCATGAGGATCAGCCTCTGATAGTAAGTTGATTAAGTTTTTATTTACTGCTGAAAGCCATAATTAGGTTGGTGTTGTTTTGGAGTTTAACTTAATAGTAATCCATGAGGCAGGAGTTGATAACTATAGCTGGGTACGTAGCTACTTAAGTCAAGTACTTAACGATAGAATTAAGTACGTAGCTTCCTATCAGTCAGTAATTCTCTATATGGCTGATGATCCTAGGGAAGTAGCTAGGTTAATAAGGGAGTCAGCGGCGAACACCCCAATAATTAGGGTCATACCCGTGGACTACGTCGTAGAGCCTGAGATAAGTAAGGTATGCGAGGTCGTTAAGGAATTGGCCAGTAGGATACCCCCCAATGAGACGTTTAGAATAACTTTGGAAGGCCATCTATATAGGGTTAATGATGAGGGATTTACTGAGGAACTACACACCATAGACTCTATTAAGGAATTAGCCAAGTACGTTGATAGACCTGTTGATCTTGAAAACCCCCAATGGATCATATACATTAGAGTCGTAAGGTACCATAGAGTCCTTAAGAGGGCTGCTATATCACTACTTAAGCCTGAGGAAATTAAGAGGGTCTAGTTAATGAAGCTCTTCGGCACATCAGGCATTAGGGGCGTTTACCTGAGGGATATAACTCCTGAGTTAATGCATAAACTAGGATTAGCTCTATCCACATTCCTAGGTAATAAAGGGAGCATAATCATAGGAGGCGATTGCAGGCTATCAACGCAGTTACTCAAGCTATCGTTAGCTACTGGTTTAATGGCTGGAGGAATTACCGTCTTCGATGCTGGATTAATACCAATTCCAGTTCTGGCGTACGGCATAGTTAGGCATGGATGTATAGGAGGTGTCTATGTAACAGCTAGTCACAACCCGCCCGAATATAATGGGGTTAAGGTATTTGACGCTAGGGGGCTTGAATTGAGGAGTAGTGATGAGAAGTACATAGAGGAGTTGATAGAGGGTAACTCCTTTAAATACGTCGATTGGCCTTCTTTAGGTAGTTATTCGATCCTTGATGGATTGAATGAGGAGTACTTAAAGGAGTTAAGTAGAAGATTAATGCCCTCCGAGATCCGTAAGAGGATTAAAGTATTACTAGATACAGCTAACTGTGCCGCATCGATTACTACGCCTAAGTTACTAAGTAATTTAGGTGCGCATGTTATTACCATTAATTCAAACATAGATGGCAGATTCCCTGGTAGAGAGCCGGAGCCTAGGCCTGACGTATTAGAGCGTTATATACCAGTAGCAAGATCGTTAGATGTGGACGTCTACCTAGCACATGACGGCGATGGAGATAGATTAGCTGTTATAGATCCAGTTGACGGGTTCGTTAAGCAGGATAGGATAATCGCGTTAATGTTTAAGTACAAGTTGATTAAGGAAGGCGGAGGCTACGTAGTTGCCTCTATCGACTGCGGTAATGCAGTTAGAGAGGTAGTTGAGAAGTACGGCGGTAAGTTAATCGTCAGTAAATTAGGTAAGATCCATGAGGCATTGATTGAGCATAACGCATTAATGGCTGCTGAGCCATGGAAGTTAATTGATCCGTCATGGGGTCTATGGATAGATTCCATATACCAGGTAGGACTGATAGCGAGGATGATGATTGAGGAGGGAAAGTCCATTAATGAGTTACTGAGGGATATACCTAATTACCCACAGGCGAGGTACTCAATTAAAGTGCCAAGTAACTTGAAGATGGGAGTATATGAGTATCTAAGGGATTACATTGAATCGAAGGCGCCAAATACAGCAAGTATTTTGAGGATTGATGGATTGAGGATAGATTATGACGATTCGTCATGGGTTTTAATAAGGCCTAGCGGTACTGAAGCCAAGGTAAGGATATATGCTGAAGGTAAGGATGTTAGGAGGGTTAAGGAGTTAGTAGACGACGTTATTAGAGCATGTAGAGGCTACCTTAAATCAAGAGGGATGGAATTAGAGCTCGACGGAGCTCTCATTCCCTAAGCACTAGGTACTTCAGCGATCTATTACCCTTCCTTAAAATACTTAATGCCTTAGTAGCTAGTTCGAACGACTTCCTAGGGTATTTAGATATCCCAATACCCAGCTTGACGTCGTATTTCATTATCTCATTTACTATTGAATCCAGATACTTTGGGTCTGAAATTACAGCTACGTTATCGCCCCCCAGGTACTGCACTATAGCTCTACCGACTAACTTAATAGCTAATTCAGAGGTAATCCTCAATACGTCTACGTACGGATGATATAACCCTCTATGGCTTGATTTAAGTGTGAAGTCATTTAAGTCTAGGTGAGCTATACATATATCCCGTGGATGGCACTCAGCTCTAAACTCGTTACTTAGGACTTCATGGGGGAGTCCGCAGCGAACATTAATTGATATAGGGACAGGTGATTTACTCATCAAAGCACTCCTTAAATCATCTGTGAATAAATTAATATCGGCATTAAGAGGGAGTATGGATATTTGTACGTCATACCTTAGAGGCAGTGAGTACCCGCCGAAGTCCTTGGTGATGGATTGGATTAAGCTGTAGATCTCCGACTGCGTGATCTGTATCAACCACTCCCTATCATATCCTAGGGACTCAGTCCAAGACTTGAAATTAATTAATTCTATTAACGCTGTGTAAACCAAATCGCTTCACTCAATAAAAATTACTTGCCCACTAGCTGATGCCTTACCTAGCTCCTTAAGTCTCTTAACCATCTTAACTACAGCTTCTACAGCCCTCCTAGCGTAGTCCTCCACTCTTTCTAGGGCCTGCATTCTGGAGGCGCCAGGTCCAATTATTCCTAGTCCCACAGGCTTGCCGTATTGAATTGATAGATCCATAATCTTTCTCGCAGCTTGATGAGCTACTACCTCATCATGCTTCGTCTCACCCTGAATTACAGCTCCTAATGTTACCACCCCATCTACATCTCCCTTCTCGAGTAATTTACTAACAGCTAATGGTATCTCAAAACTGCCTGGAACCTTAATTACGTACACTACCTTAACTCCTAGGAAGTTAGCGTGATTTAATGCCTTCTGAAGCATTAAGTAAGTTACATCATAGTTGAATTCCGCAACCACTATAGCTATCTTAATCTCATTCGAGTTGCTCAACTCGATCCCTACTAATACCTAATGAAATTATTTTTAAGTAATTCGCTTATTAAAGGCGGTGCTAGATGATTTTAGGCATGTATTTACTGATTACGTATTCAGCGTTATTCCTTAGCAACTTCATAGCATTAGGTAGGTAATTCATTATATCATCCGGGGTCAATCCATCCTCACCTAAGTCTTCAGCAGCTAAATCACCTGCTAAGCCATGAACTAGTGCGCCCATCCTCACAGCACTACCTATATCCCTATAACCTATCCCGTACATGGCAGCTATAGTGCCGGTCAAAACATCACCTGATCCAGCCTTAGCCATCCCAGGATTACCGGTCATATTAACATATATAGTTCCATTGGGGTAACCAATTAGTGAGTGAGCTCCCTTAAGCACGATATATGCATTTAAATCCGTACAAACCTTCCTTAGAACCCCTATTGGGTCGTTAATAATTTCCTTCAAATCAAGGTTGGTTATCCTCTGGAATTCGATTAGATGAGGCGTCAGGATTGTAGGAGCTTCCCTGCCCCTAATCACATCTACTTCCTTAGATATTGCTGTCAGTCCATCGCCATCAATTATTAACGGCTTTTTAATCGCCTTAGCTAATTCCAGAATTAGCTCCTGGGTCTCGGCGTTAAGTGATGTTCCAGGGCCTAGCGCAACTATATCTATGTCATATAAATCTATAGCCTTAATTATGTAATCGTAATTAGCTTTAGATATGCTTCCCTCAGGCGTCTCCTCAAGGGGCATGTAAACGACTTCACTACATCTTGATGCCACATACGGTACGATGGACTTGGGTGCAGCAAGCCTCGAGTAACCCCCTCCAGCCTTTAGGAACGAATACGCCACATAGTAAGGAGCCCCGTAATAGTATCTAGCACCGGCAATGGCTAGGAACTTACCGAAGGTTCCCTTATGACCCCATTTAATCCTCTCGGGCATCGTTATAGGTGTATTCAACTCCACCTTAACTCCAACTAGGTCGTAAAGCTCTGGAGGGTAAGATAGCCTAGATACATATAGCTTTCCACAATAGTAATAGCCTGGATACAGTATGTTCCCATATTTAGGGGCTCCAAAAGTTACCGTGTAAGTTGATTTAATGGCCGCGCCACAAACCTGTCCATTGTCGGCATTAATTCCCGATGGAATATCAACGCTCACAACTACCTTACGTGCATTGTTGACTAATTCTATAACCTCCCTATAGAGGCCGCCCACCTCGCCCCTTAACCCAATACCTATTAATCCAACTACAACTACATCACAATTAATTAAGGCATCGATTAGAGTGTTTAACTCACTTGCACTCATTATAACCCTAGTCGGTACGCCGATAACGTTAAGTAATTCGTAATTCCTTCTAGCAGGCTCGGGATATTTACTTGGGTCACCTATTATAAATACCCTCACCCCACATCCGCAACTATATAATCTCCTAGCAACTACCAACGCATCTCCTCCATTATTCCCTGTGCCTGCAATAACTACATACCTTTTATTAAGACCTACTTCATAAGCTAGTAAGGAGTATATGGCTGTGCCAGCATCCTCCATAAGTAGTAGCGGGTCTACATGGAATTCCTTGCTAGCTAGTTCATCTATTTTCCTCATCTCAGCTGAGCTACAGACTGGTAGCCTGTAATTACTCATAAGATTCACCAGCATACCCTAGCTGAAGTACCTTTCAAGTATATTAGTGGAACTTCATCAGAAAGCCTGTATGCATCAACTACCTCACCGATGACTACCATATGATCACCTATCTTAAAATCCTCCGCATACCTACATTCGATCACTAATGGTGATTTAGGGATTACAGGTGCGAGTACCCTTCTTGCGCTTAATGGCTCAATACCACACGCCTTAAACTTATCAACATCCCGACCACTTAATGAGCCGAAGACCTCCATTGTTATGTTTTCCAGCTCCTTAGAGACCAGATTGATCGTGAAGGCTCTATATTCAATAATTAACTTATAGGTATGACGATATGGAGATATAGCTACAGCCATTAAAGGGGGATGGAAGGAGACCCTCGATAACCATGCAGCCGTCATGCCCCCTCTCTTCCCTACTTCATCGTACTTCCCTGCAGCAATTATGGCCAGTGGGTGAGGGACGTCATCTAATAACTCGAAGGTACTTAACGACATAATCCATCAATTAATTACTTAGTGAGGAATTATTTTAAGTCATCAGTTCATGGGAGTTACATCACTAATCAGATCCTTCCGGAAACATCACTAAATTTACTAACTGCCTCTACATCTAAATTACTTGCGGATAATAAGAGCCTAACTATAAAGGATTATTACAGAGTTTAAGCTGCCTTTTATGAATTTAACTCCATACCCGCCCTTAGATGTATTCCATCATTTGGAACTCGGAATTATCAGGTCATAGACATCATTGCCTTAGAGGCATTGGTACTTAACTCTATTTGTTTATCATATACTACTTGGCGCTTACGGACTCTATTTCATCGCTAAGGACATTAAAAGACGGTGGCATTATTTGTTAAGTCCTTGATTCCACGCTACCTAGCTAGAAGCCTTCAATGCTACCAACCCTTTTAAGTCCCTTAATCCTAAGGAGGAGGTAGAAGTAATAACCTTTTACACGACTTACCGGCTTAAAGAAGTATAGCTCGTCGTTAGGACTTCCTATGATATCTAGTGTCGCATCTCCCTCCCAAGCCTTAGTGGTCGATTCGCCATCAAATACTACCAATTCATTTACTGTAGTTAGCTCTGGAGCCACCCCAGGGAAGTACCTGGGTAGAAGGAATGAATGCTCGGATATGAGTGGAAGGCTATTCGTAGGGGAATTGCTTGTCAGCTCAACCTTCAACCTATACAGTGTAGAACCAGCCCTAGATATATAGCCCCCTAACCTAATCCCCTTCCTAGGCTCATTGAGGTGCTCTAATAGCGGATGTAGTCTGGTAATGCTTATCTTTGCTAGCTTCTTAGGCCACCCAGCAAGTAAGCCCCTAAGGAACGAGAGGTCGTTATCAACCCACATGAATGGGCAGTACACGTAGTTAAGGCCTTTTAGCCTGACCTTAAGGAAGAAGGCCCCCTCAGAGTACTGCACCAAGTCCGGGACATCTAAAGCGAGGTCTACAGCATTAGGACTCCAGGATATTATCTCAGTTAGATATGTAAATACTTCATCACTTACCAGCTCTAAAGGCTTAGGTACTAATTCCTTAAGGACGTCGAAGTCAGCCCTATAGTACGCCCCTAACCCGGTCATAGCATATTGCCATGGCCCTCTAGGGACTAAGGCGGACCTCCCAGACCTAGTTAGAGGAGTCGACCAGAAATCATTTACTAAGGACATATCAACTCCACATTATTAATCATCTTGTAATTTAAATTTTTAATTACATTTAATACTCCCATATTAGGGTGATGAAAGTTTCGCGCAATGAAGCTGGTGATTAGATCCCGCATTACTGACTCATAAATTTTTAAACCCCAGTAATCATAAGACTTGGGATCACGCATTGCATGTAGTGTTAAGGATAGATTAAGACCTAGGTTACTCAACTCAAGTAAGTACTTATTTAGTGATCTAGACGTTGACGTAAGACTGCACCTTAACGAATCTCCATACAGCCCCCCTGAGTTTGTGATTAATTATGTAGTTGGTGTATTAAGACAAGGCAATCGGTATGATGCTAAGTTGTTTAATAGGTTTAGGGAGTTGCTAGCTGATTACGTAGGAGTGGACATAAGCAACGTCTACCCATATCTAGGGGGTGATGGGGCGTTAAGAGCCATATTCTACGATCTAACAGAAGTTGGAGATAAGGTAACCTTCGTACGCCCTACATACAGCATGTACGATATATTCGCATCTATTAGGGGCCTACATAAAAATGAGGTAAAGTTGTTTGAATGCGGTGATTGGTGGTGCTTAGACTTAAGTGAATTAATTAATAAGGCATCTAACTCGTACTTAGTGGTTATAGACGATCCAAACAATCCTACCGGGTCCCCGCTATTAAAGGCACGTAGGGAGTCCATAGCTAGGTTAGCTGAAAACGTTAGTGGGTTCCTCGTCATCGATGAGACATACTACGAATTCAGTAAGTATACAGCAGCCCCGTTGATTAATGAATTCCCAAACATAATTGTAGTTAGGACTTTAAGCAAGGCATTCTCATTAGCGGGCTTTAGATTAGGTTACATAGTGGGCAATCATGAGGTTATTGAAGCCTTAAGTAAGGCGTACACGCCATTTGATATACCGGCACCCTCATTAGCTGCTGGGATTGCAGCATTGGAGAATAGGGATTACTTCGCTAAAATCGTTAATGAATTGATATCTAATAGGGACTACTTATTAAATGGCCTTAGAAATTTAGGGATTAAGGCTTATAATTCCCTAACTAACTTCATACTAATCAAGGACTCAAGGAGGATTAAGGAACTACTTTTAACCTACGGGATAGCTATAAAGGACTTAGGTAATAGCTACTACAGGATATCTGTAGGTAGTAGGGATGAATGTAATAAGGTATTAGATGTTCTAAGGGATGTAATATGAGGATAGCTATACCTAATAAGGGCCGACTTCAACAACCAACGATAAATCTACTTCAACTAGCTGGTATGAAGCCATTAGCTATCGATGAAAGGGCGTTAATAGTGCCTACATCATGGAGGAGCATCGAATTAGTTATGGCTAGACCTGAGGACATACCATACATAGTTGAGTGTGGCGGTGCGGATTTGGGTATTACCGGACATGATTACGTAGTTGAGAGTAACGCGTTAGTTGATGAGCTATTATACCTTGACTATGGACACGCAAGGATAGTACTCGCAGTTCCCGAGAAGTGGAATATAAAATCGGTGGTCGAATTACCTCAAGGTATTAGGGTAGCTACGAAGTACTATACGATCGCAAGGAATTACCTAGAGAGTAGGGGATTGAAGGCGAAGTTGGTGAGGATTAACGGTGCAGCAGAGGTAATGCCATACCTAGGGGCAGCCGATGCTATAATAGACGTCATGAGCACTGGAACCACGCTAAAGTTGCATGGACTTAAACCCATCGACGTAATTATGGAGACCTCAGCAGTTCTCATAGCTTCTAAGGAATGGGTGAAGTCCCCCATAGCTGAGGAATTAAACCTGGTAGTAACTTTAATTAAGGGGGTCATCGCTGCTAGGGGTAAGAAACTAGTTCTGATGAACGTACCTAATGAAAGCTTAGATAGGGTACTATCAGTGCTCCCTGCAATGCTCGCACCAGCTATAACTAAGTTAAGCAGAAGTGATGTATGGGAGGTGATTACAGTCATTGATGAGGACTCCCTACCAGAGGTTATAGCTAAGGCTAAAGTATATGGAGCTAAGGACATAGTAGTTGCGAATGTAGAGAAGGTTGTTGAGTAATATGAAGGTCATGCCAAGCATTGACTTAAGCTCAGGTAAGGCTGTTAAAAGGGTTAAAGGGGTTAGGGGTAGCGAGTTAGTGATTACTGATGCGATTAAGGCAGCTGAGGAATTCTACGAGTTAGGCTATGACTCCATACACGTAGTTGACCTAGATGCCGCTGATGGTGTAGGTGATAACGAGGAATTAATTCGTAATATATGTAAAGTAGGGTTTAAGTGGATTCAAGTAGGTGGTGGAGTAAGGGATAAGTCTAAGGCATCTAGACTGATTTCCTATGGAGCTGACGCGTTAGTGATATCCACGCTATTTTATCTAAATAGGAACTCATTCGAGGAACTAATTAAAACGCTAGGCAGCGATAAGGTCCTAGTTGCTATTGACTATGGAGATGACTTAATGGTACGTATTAAGGGATGGAAAGAGAGTGCCTTAAGTATTTATGAAGCCATTAACCTAATAAATAGGTACGACCTACTTGGCGTCATCTTTACCTATATAGAGTTTGAAGGTAGTGGGAAAGGGGTAGACAGTAGGTTAAGGAATTTTCTCCACGTTGTTAGAGGGATTAAGGAATATGCTGGGGGCGTGAGGGATTTAAATGACTTAATATATTTGAAGAGCTTGGGTGTTGACTACGTCATCGTTGGGATGGCGATGTATATGGGCTTCTTAAAGGGTGTGAAGTATGTCTAGAGCAGCTCGTAAGGTAAGGGAGACAGCTGAAACCAGAGTTGAGGTATTCTTAGATATTGATGAGGGAGGTAAGGTTGAGGTATTAACCCCTATAGCGTTCCTAAATCACATGTTATCAACCATGTTTACATATATGAATGCAACTGCCTTAATTAATGCCTCTGAGAAATTAGTCTACGACGAACATCACGTGGTCGAGGATATAGCTATAACCGTTGGTGAAGCCTTCAAGGAGGTATTGGGAGATAAGGTGGGTATAAAGAGGTTTGCATCTATGATTACCCCTATGGATGATGCCCTAGTACTTGTGGCAGTTGACATCTCTGGGAGGGGAGGTGCTTACGTAAAGCTTAAGTTATGGAGGGAGTTGATTGGTGATTTAGCGACTGAGAATGTAATTCACTTCATTAACTCATTAGCGATTAATTCAGGAATAACCATACATGTAATTCAGTTGAGCGGGTTAAATACCCACCATATAGTTGAGGCGCTGTTTAAGGGCCTAGGTATGACGTTATATGAAGCTTCAAGGATAGTTTCAACATCTATTAGGAGTACTAAGGGATCTCTATGACTGCCAAGAGGATTATTCCATGCCTCGACGTAAGGCATGGAAGGGTAGTTAAGGGGGTTAAGTTCGTCGAGCTAAGAGATAAGGGAGATCCGGTAGAGCTTGCTGCCAGGTATGAGGAGGAAGGAGCCGATGAATTAGTACTACTTGATATTACGGCAAGTATTGAGGGTAGGAGAGCATTACTAGATGTTGTAAAGAACGTAGCAAGCGTCTTAACAATACCACTAACCGTAGGCGGGGGCGTTAGGAGCTTAGATGATGTATCAGCACTCCTCTCATCCGGCGCAGATAAGGTAAGCATAAATACGTCGGCAGTTAATGATAGATCATTAATAACTAAGGCTGCATCGAACTTCGGCTCACAGTCCGTGGTTCTTGCAGTAGATGCTAAGAGGGTTGGAGGTAAGTACATAGTATACACTAGGTCAGGCACATATAACACTGGCCTAGATGTAATGTGCTGGGTTAAGGTAGGTGAGGAATTAGGAGCTGGTGAAATACTATTAACTAGTATTGATAGGGATGGTACAAGGTTAGGTTACGACCTAGAGTTGACAGCTATGGTTGCAAGCATAGTTAACATCCCCGTAATAGCTAGTGGGGGTGCTGGAAGGCCGGAGCACTTTCACGAGGTATTCGCTATAGGGAAGGCTGATGCGGCATTAGCTGCAGGAGTGTTCCATGATGGCATTATAAGGATATACGACCTTAAGAAGTACTTAATTGATCTAGGTATTGAGGTGAGAGTATAGTAGTTAGTAGATCCCTAGATAAATTAATTGGTAGGTCATCAAATCTAAGTAAATACGTAGATATAGTTAGGGAGATAATAAACTACGTTAAGGTACATGGCGATGAGGGACTTAAGGAGCTTTCAATGAAGTACGATGGAGTTAAAGTAGATGACATCATAGTTACATCTGAGGAGCTCATTAAGTACTCTAGTAAGCTGATGCCGGAGGTTAGGTCAGCGATAGATAAAGTCTATGAACACCTAATGAAGATCTATGAGTCAATGAAGCCTAAAGATCTACTAGTAGATGTGGGTAACCTTAGGCTAGGTATCATGTGGAGGGCCCTAGATAAAGTAGGCATCTACGTCCCAGGAGGCCTTAGGAGCTATCCATCAACATTATTGATGGCCGGAATACCTGCTAGGGTTGCTGGCGTGGATAGAATTTATATATCAACTCCCCCTACTAGGGACGGCAGCATAGATCCAGCTGTATCATACATATCCCTAAAGTTAGGGGTGACTAAGGTGTATAGGGTAGGAGGGGCTCAAGCTATAGCCGCGATGGCTTATGGAACTGAAAGCGTTGATAAGGTGGATAAAATAGTAGGGCCAGGCAATATCTACGTACAGATAGCTAAGTACTTGCTTCAGGACGTAGTGGCTGTGGATGGCTTTGAAGGACCTACGGAGTTGGTCGTTGTAGCTGATGAGTCAGCTAATCCATATGATGTGATCTCGGATATGAAGGCGCAAGCTGAGCATAGAGATGCGTTAGTTGTCCTAATATCAACATCAGATAGGCTATTGAATGAAGTTGAGGAAGTCTTGGCACATGACTCAAACGAATACGTTCTAGTAAGGGCGGGTAGCGTTGAAGAGGCAATAAACTTAGTTAATGAATTAGCGCCTGAGCACTTATCACTTCATGTACGTAACTACCTCAGCGCGTTGAGGATGGTTAGGAATGTGGGTGCAATCTCATTAGGAGGTACACCATCGGCGTTAGTAGATTACCTAGGTCCAAACCACATACTACCGACTAACCGGTGGGCTAGATGTAAGGGAGGGCTCACAATATATGACTTCATTAAACCTATAATGCTGGCGTCTGGCGAACCCCCTAAAGAGCTGATCGAGTCGGCCATGAAGATAGCTAGGTATGAAGGATTTATAAATCATTTGGAAAGCTTAGGTGCTAGATATGGATGTACTTAACGAGCTCTATGAGGTTATACTTAGTAGAATTAAGGAAGGACCTGAGGGGAGCTACACGGCATACTTAGCTAGTAAGGGCAGAGAATATGTGGCTAGGAAGGTTGGTGAGGAGGCCTTAGAAGTAATCATAGCTTCATTGACTGCCTCGAAACAAGAAGTCATTAATGAAGTAGCAGACCTCATCTATCATTTAATGGTATTAATGGCATTAAACAATGTAACCTTAGATGAAGTTCTGTACGAGCTTAGGAGGAGGAGGAAGTGAGGGCCCTAATACTTAATTACGGGGTAGGCAATCTATTCAGCATATCATCTGCTTTAAGGAGGGCAGGATTTGACGTTGAAGTAAATGAGAATTTAATAGGCAATTACGACTTAGTTGTCTTCCCCGGCGTCGGGACATTTAAGGCAGTTATTAATTACCTAAGAAGCAAATTAGAGGTAATTAACGAGTTAAGGAATTCGTCAACATACTTCCTAGGGATATGTATAGGTATGCATGTCATGTTTGAATACGGATTTGAGGGCGGGATAAATGAAGGCCTTAAGTGGCTCAATGGATACGTAGATAGGATTAGAGCGGCAGATGTTAAATTACCTCATATAGGTTGGGATAAGGTATACGTGCTCAGCAATAACGAGTTAACGGAGGTTCTAGATGATGAATACGTTTATTTCATGCATAGCTATATAGCATACACCGATGAACCCGTTGCCGTCTTTAGTTACTATGGGATTAAGTTCCCAGTGACGATTATTAAGGATAATTTAATAGCCGTGCAGTTCCATCCAGAGAGGAGTGGTAGAGTTGGAATTAAGTTCTTAACTAGACTTTACAGGTGGTTAAGACGTTAGTGATTAGTGAGCAATTAGCTAAAGTTATTGCAAGTAAGTTGAATTACAGACACGAGGACAATACCGTAATAGCGGTCATTCAGGACTTTGAAACTAATGAGGTTCTAATGGTCGGTCATATGAATGAGGAGGCGGTAATTAAGACATTAATTACGGGGTATCTACATCTATGGTCATTAAGTAGGGGTAGGCTATGGTTAAAGGGGGAGACAAGCGGCAACTACCAAGTTGTAATGGACTTAATGATCGACTGCGACTATGATGCAGTCCTAGTAAAGGTTAAGTCGTTAGGACCTATATGCCATACTGGAAATAGGACCTGCTTCTTTAGAAGATTAGATAATAACATATAGTAGGCACTAGGTTGTAGCTAAAGGCCCTATCATCTATGGTTGAATGAGGGCTTTAAATCCCCTATCCTACGTCATCTAGCGATGGTCCAGGATGGAGGCCTCAGGCCGCCCAACTGCCCAGCAGGTGGGGATGTAGTGGAGGTGCTGGAGGACCCCAGCCCTCCAGGGCGGGGAAGAGCTCAGAACCCGAGCGACGTGATTGACGTATAACTAATGATGATCTTCCTGAAACTTAAGCTTAAGGGGCCCTCTTAAAGATGACATGGAGCTCTCTTCCACATACACATCTAATTAGCTCGTCAACATTAAATGCTGGAGATTCCTCTATTGATTGAAATCCCTCACCGCCGACGATTGATATGGCATCCCTGCCGCCGAATACGTATCCGGTGTAGGTGATTCTGAATTCATCAACTAGATCGTGTTTAATTAAACTCCATATTAACTCACCACCTCCCTCAACTAACACCTTTCTAATTCCTAGGCTGTAAAGCAGTTGAAGCGCTTTCACCATGTTAATCTCGGGCGGCTTATCAGTATCTATCAAGTATACTTCAACTCCTTTAGACGCAAGTCTTTTTACCTTCTCTTGGTCAGCTTTAATTGTAGTGAGCACTATAGTTCTGGCAATTAATTCATTAACTAGTCTTAGATCCTCCCTTATGGAGAGTCTGCCGTCTATGACGATCCTAGTAGGGTTTGGGCCGTCAACGTACTTAAGCCTTAATGATGGGTTATCTATGTTAGCTGTATTAGCCCCTATCATTACAGCGCCTGCTTCTCTTCTGGCTATATGTAGCCTCTTTAGATCTTCAGGGCAACTTAATTTACTATATCTAGTCTTTGATGCGATCTTGCCATCTATAGTTGCTGTAGCGAATACTATCACATAGGGCCTACTCATCAACGCCCCTCACAGCCATACGTATTCGTAATGATTCGTTTAATATCCTTAAATATGCTTAGGTACTTACTGTAGATTAGTGAATACGTATCACACAATACGTTGTCAGGCATTAAAGCCTCATCTAACCTTAGGTCATACTTAAATCTACTTAGATCATTTACATAGCCTAAGGCCTTTAATGCAAGTAATCCAACTCCCCTATTGGCAGCATGTTCCTCAAAGCCACTACTTAATATAGGCATACATAAAACCGCCTTAAGCACCTCACGCCACATCTTCGACCTACATCCACCACCACCGCAAATTACTGCCTTAAAGTTAATACCGTTTTCGCCCAGTGCATCCTTAATAACCCTTAAATTAAGTGATATACCCTCAAGCAATGCTTTAATTATATGTCCTCTACCATGATGTAGCTGAAGCCCTATTAGAACGCCCCTTAAATATGGGTCCCTAAATGGAAATCTTTCACCTGCTAAGAACGGCAAGAAGTAGACGCCCTCAGAACCTGGCCCTATATCCTTAATTAGTAAATCTATATCGTTAGGAGTTAAGCTAAGTATGGATGACAGCCAATCAAGCACCGTACAACCATTATTTGAAGCGCCTCCACATGCCCTCAACCCGTCAGCTACGTAATAAGTGAAGAACCTCATCTCACGCGATTTATCAATTATAGGAGAAGTAGTTAATGTCCTTAGTACTGCAGTAGAACCTAGATTAACCGTAGCTATACTTGAATCTAAAGCACCTAAGCCTATATTCTGAGCACCTCCATCGAAGGTTCCAGCAACTAATGCTACTCTATTATTCATTATCCCTAGCTCATCAAGAGTTGAGGCCCTTACGTAGTCAAGTACCTTACAGCCTTCAACTAATCTAGGTAGCTTACCTTCATCAATGCCTAGCGAACTTAATACTAGGTCATCCCACTTAAGGCTATGGATGTTAAGTAGCTGACTACCCGATGCGACGCCGAAGTCTACATAAGCATCGCCAATTAACTTCTCGACAACGTAGTCCTTAACTAATGAATATCTGCTAACGTTATTTACTAGATGGCTCCTTAGACTCTTAAACCATCTAATCTTCGCTACTGGGTAAACGAAGATTGGAGGGCATCCAGTACGTCTATATACTTCGTACTCATCGACGCCTGGCAGGACCTCATAGCCTGCACTCCTTAAATCCAGATGCGTCATTACATTATTTAATACCTCATTATTAACTCCTAGTACAGCAAGTCCGTGGAGGTACGTACTTAATGATATCGCTACTATATTGCGTTCGAATCCACTTATAACCGATTTAGTTACCTCTAAGCACTTACGGTATATGTCCTTAATATCGTGTTCAGCCCTTCCATCGCTACCTAACGTCAGCTCGTTCTTTATTGATTTATGGATTACTATATTACCTACTTCATCTACGATCGTTGCCTTAATGTTCGTGGTACCTATATCTAGGGTTAGTATGTAATTCATGTTAACTCGCTACACAGTTGTGTGTATATCTTAAGTAAGCTCTTAAACTTAATGTAGAGTTCTTTAGATATGTTAATTAATTCATCCTTAGGTTGAAAGACATCGAATTCCACACCTAACGAGTTAAACGCGTCATTAAGTGATTTAAAGTACCCCAACGCCTTAAATGCTATTAATGCATTTCCTAGTAGGCCTCCCTCTAATAAATTCTTAGGCCTTAATACTTTCGTCCCCAACACATTACTCATCAAATATAAGACGTTATCCGATTCAGCAACGCCGCCGCCAACTCGTATCTCACGTAATTTTATCCCATGAGATTCCACTAAATCTGAGAACCTTCTTAACATGAAGAGAAAGCCTAAAACTAAAGAAGTCGTTAAGACGTTTAAACGATCCTCAAGCTTCATTCCATAACTTAATATCCCTGAACATCTCGTTAACTTAGGGAATCTCTCGGGAGTTAATATCGGAATGGTTAGCGGTAACGAGCTTGACAATGGAGCCATATTATTAAGTAAGATGTTAACTTCCCTTCCAACTAAGCTACTGAGCCAATCTAAGGTCAGCCCAGCATTACCTATAGCGCCACCGGGTATCCACAGCCCCCTACATAGGTAATAGGTATGTAATTCCATGGTATTTAAGTCAATTAGTGGACTATCAGATACGACCCTTAACATAGCGCTAGTCCCGATATGCGATGAACCTACACCTACTTCAAGACCTCCTAATCCTATAATGAATGACGCGCCATCATATAGGCATGGGACTATCGGCACCTCATCATTCAAGCCGAGTTCCAATGCCTTGGCCCTAGGTATATATCCAATAATCTCATCGGCTTCAACTAATCTAGGTAGCTTACCTTCATCAATGCCTAGCGAACTTAATACTAGGTCATCCCACTTAAGGCTATGGATGTTAAGCAATTGTGAGGCTGAAGCCGTTGATAAATCTATATAAGGTTCGTTCATTAACTTGAATAATATGTAGCTTTTAGCGTCTAGTAAGTACCTGGCCTTACTAACCAGGTTAGATGAAGTACTTAACCAGTAGATCTTCGGAGGTACGTACAAGTATAGTGGGGGACATCCGGTGCGTCTGTAAAGTTCGTGGGGATCAATTAATTTACTTAAATTATCCAGTACTTTAACTGGCCTTCTATCAAGCCACGTAATTATGTTGGTTAGCTCATTGCCTCGATCATCAACTAGCAATAGATTACTAATGTATGAGGAGAGAGCTATGGCTTTAATAGCACTCCTATGCTTAGCGGCAAGCGCTTTAATTAGATTTATCACCTCATTAAGTAATTGCCTAGGTTCATGCTCGAATGAGCCTGCATCAGAAGCTAATATCGGTGACTTAGCCTTAATTAAGTCTAAGGTCTTGCCATTTAAGGAGACGACTGCAGCCTTAATGTTCGTGGTACCTATATCTAATGTGAGAATCGATTCCATAGTTCTTGAGGTCAACGCCTTAATCCTCTTTCATATACTTCCCTATTAACTATCCCATCAGGTATATTACCAGTTAGGAAGTCCTTAATTGCCTTGACTACGGCTTCGTCCATGCCTTTAAGCCCCTCATAAGTGAATGCAGCTATATGTGGTGTGATTATGACGTTAGGTAACTTGTATAAGGGATGGTCGGGTGGTAGGGGTTCGGGGTCGGTTACGTCTAGCGCTGCGCCGGCTATCCAGCCGTCCCTCAAGGCCTTAACTAGCGCATCGGTGTCTATCAGACCTCCCCTGGCGGTGTTCACTATTATCGCCGACCTCTTCATCCTCCTCAGCCTATCCTCGTTGATCAGGTGGTAGGTCTCCTTAGTTAGTGGCGCGTGGATGGATATTATGTCCGACTCGCTGATCAACGTATCTAGATCGACCAGCTCAACGCCCAGCTCCCTAGCCCTCTCAGCGCTCACGTAGGGATCGTAGGCAATCACCTTAGCGTTGAATCCCTTGGTGAGTATTTCAGCCACCCTAGAACCTATGTTCCCTATACCTATTAGGCCTACTTTTAGGCTCCTTAATTCGTGGCACACGAACTTACCTCTCTCGCCCCACCTACCCTCAACGACCTTTAAGTGGGCGTTAATTAGGTTCCTTAAGGCTGCTAGGATTAAGGCGACTGCGTGCTCAGCAACAGCCTCGCGCTCAACGTGGCCAGGAACCCTAGTAACAACAACCCCAAATCTGGTGGCAGCATCGACATCAACATTATCAATACCAATACCATGTCTAGCAATCATCCTAACCCTCGAATTGTATCTAAAGAAATCCTCGTCGTAGTATGGTGTCACGCTAGCTATTATCACATCGTAGTCCCTAAGCGCTTCAGCTAGTTTAGAGCCCCTTAGATCCCTAGGGACCTCTATGCGTTCAATGGTTCCTAGTTCCTTAAGTGTTTCAAGAGCGTTCGAATATAGGCCAAAAGACTTACTATTAACTATAGCTATATTCGATTTCATACTTAAGTTACCATTAAATACTTTCAAATCGAAGTATTAATGTGTTAGTGTTGGCTTGGTGCTAAGTACTTCATTAGCTTCTCTACCAGTTCCTTAGGTAGTTCTAGGGACTGGGTTAGTGCTGTATCTGTGCATAATGCTGTATGAGTTAGCTCTGCGCTTATATTACCACTTGTTACATTCCTTACAATACATTTCCACTTAATTGACTTATTAGTTAGTGATTCGATCCATATACGGATTTCGAGGTCGTTATCGAGCCGAGAGGGCCTTAATATCCTGCCATTTATTTCGGTGGTAGGTATGAAAACGCCATATTCATGTATCAACCTGCTGTAGCTGAATCCAAGGCTACTAAGTAACTCAGACCAAGCTCTCTCACAGAACTTAAGGTAATTGCTATAATGTACCACCTGCAGGTAATCGGTATCGGATAACGTAGTTCTCAATTTATAGACATAGGAATTGGGAGGGGCTTTCACCTCCCCCTCATTACCTAAATCCGGTAGTTGGTTACTAACGAAGCTACTTAAAACTCCTTGATAATTACTTAAGTTAATGCCCAAGGAGCTGACCATGTCATTAAACTCCTTAATTGCTTTTTCCCTAGCAGATGCTTCGTCTAATCCCTCGTTAATGTAGTTACTTACCTGTAGTTCGGCTAGTAGTGCCAGGTTATTAAGGAATTCCTCCTCACTTAACTTACCTACTATTAGACCAGCATGTACCATTACATAGTCACCTACGCCCACATCTTCAACGCTTATTATGGCGTCAACTACGGTGCCACCGACATTTACCTTAGCATACATCCCATCAACTTCGATTACCTTGCCTGGAACTCCCCAGCACACCTTAGATACCCTTAATTAATTCTATACCGCCATATAAAGCCCATATTCTACACGTACCCTCCGATGAAACCATGCAGGGGCCGAAGGGCGAGTCAGGCGTGCAAGCTTTCATGAATAATGGGCATTTAATCGGCTTCTCAACGCCTAATATAACTTCACCGCATTTACAGCCGGGCGGTAATTCACTGCCGTACGGATTAGGTGATGCGGTAGTTAGTACATAGTCCTCAGGACGAGGAGCCTTTAACTTAAATTCCTTTACCGCATCGTATTTGCTGAAGACGTCCTTTAGCTCTAAGCCGCTCTTAGGTACGAATCCGATACCTCTCCATGCAGCATTAACGACATCAAATACCTCATTAATTACTTCCTTAGCTACTCGATTACCTTCCCATTTAACTAACCTCTTATACTCAACTTCAACAGAAGGCCTCCCAACAGCTAGCATTTTAAGTATCTTAGCCGTAGCAACTAAGACGTCTAAGGGTTCAAAGCCAGCTACCACGGTTGGGATCCTGAATTCCCTAGGCAGGAATTCCCAAGCCATACCGCCAATGATCGTTGATACATGGCCTGGTGCAATCACGCCCCTTATTGGGAGCAACCCCCTTTCCTTATATAGCTTGATCACGTACCTCATGACTGGCGGCGTAAGCCTTAATGCGCTAAGCAACTTTAAGTTTCTAGGTACCTCACCAGATTTAATCAACAACGCGTAGGAGGGGGCTGTGGTCTCAAACCCTATTCCAAAGAATACAGAGTCTTTTCCATACATCCTTGCATCCTTGACGGCCTCTAAGAAGCTATAGACGACCTTAACGTTTCCACCTAATGCCTGTGCTTCAGCGAGACTTCTAGGCGTTTTCCCTGAAGTACTTACTAACTTAAATGCGTCGCCGAATGTATACACTCTAATTCCATCTAATGCTAGCTTAATTAATTCATCAACGTAGGTTGCTGGGGTAATGCATACAGGGCATCCGGGGCCGGCGACCATCTCAATTTCCTCGGGTAGTAAGGTCCTTAACCCGTAATAAGTTATGGTCCACTCGTGGGTTCCGCAGAAATTCATTATCTTTATGGGTACCTCAATAGAGTTAGTTAAATACTTACAGTATCTTTCAATACTGCCTACTAACGCCTTGCTTAATTCGCGGTTACCTCTAAATACCTTTACAATGGATTTATCGATATCCAACATTCACTCCTTATTTATGATTACTTGGATCCGATCCCCCTTAGTAATCACCTTAACTTTATTTGGATCTACCTTAATTGGTAAATTAATTACCTCCCTATACTCACAGAACCTAACCTCACCTCCCCTACCGCTCCACCTACTTATTGTGAATTCCTCAGTAAGTCTAGCCCTAATAATCATTAAATTATCTTTAAATCTGACATCTATGGTGTTTAAGTCTGCTTTAGGTAGGTCTATGTATATTACGTATGCATTCCCTACATCCTTAATAGTGTATAATGGCCTTAAATGTCCTTCGCAGCTCCATGAGGGATTTAAGAGTGTGTTTATAGAGTAGTATTCCTCTCTGATGTCTTCTAGGGTCTTCCTTATTCCTTCTTCAATATATTCTCTAATCCTCCTTTCAACCCTCCTCATTCTCTTCAAGAACTCATCTAAATCCTCACTCACTTCGATTCCCTCATAGCTGTAGTGGGGGTGAGTACTCAAATCCCTTCTTCATCTGAGCCAAGTTACGTACTACGTCCTTCATTGTGTCCCTAGCCCTAATCCTTATGAGTTCTGCCTGCTCAAGTAGTTCCTTAACATCTATGGGTTTATTAATGACTTTAGATAGTAGCTCTAGGTTCCTCGCTGATGCCTCAGGATCTGGGAATTCAAGGAATGACTCGGTAAGTAGCATTAATGTATCTAATCTAAAGCTCATAGCATCCTTAATGAGTAACGCGTAAGGGCCTACCAAGTACCCATTTTCGAATGGAAGCACCTCAACGCCTTTAACTAGCTCTGAGGCCCTACTTGAGGTAGCCACATAATAGGATCTAAGCCTCTCTACCTCGAATCTATTTTGAATCGGCAGTCCAGACATGAGAAGTAAGTACTCAACACCCTTACGTTCAAAGTATGTAAGGAGTATTCTAGATAATTGTGCCATCCCATGGATGGGTAACGTGAACTCACAATATATAAGTAGTATATCATCGCCAGCAAATATCCTCACTGGCATCCTCAATTCCTTATTACTTACTACTATTGCTGGGGGTAAGTAGCTGTATGAGTCAATGCCTCCAACCTCCTTAAGACCTAAAGCCTTAATTATATGCCACGCAGCGATAACGCCAACTAACCCTGCATCTGGTAATGCTACGACCCCGTAGGAGGGCCTAGTAAGCTTAAATGGCACGTATTCAACGAGCTTGAAATCGCCTAATATCTCCTCCCTATGTACGCTCATTTAACTCCCGTCAATACTTATTTACGGGGAATAAGTATGTTACTGCTGTTTTTAATTTAAACTCTACAGTCTTTTAATGCGGCCTTTAGGCATGTTCGTGATGAGTACCTGACCTCCTCCCTGCTCTAAGGGAGCCCTCGCCCTTTAGGGCGGGGATGAAGGCTTATAAGTCCTTCCAGCTTCTTAATGGCTTGGGGATGCCCTATGGCCTCCGGCGATGAAGGGGTGCTAGCTGCTTCAGTTGTTATGGGGGTTAGTCCTAAGCCGGGGGCCGTAGAGCCCCTCATGAGATATAGGAATGCCTTAAATCACTCCATAAGAGAGATGGTTGAGGACAATACATACTCGATACCTAAGGCACGTAAACTACGGTATGATGAATTGAGAAGATCATTTAACCTACCGCTTAGTATCGCTGCCAACTGCTATAGAGGGGCTTTGACAATAGCTAAGCCATGGCTGACTGTAGGCCCGAATGGGTGCTGGGAACTCCCTGTCCTCCAGGACCGGGGGAAGATCATATTCTAATGGGGTAAGCGATGATAGCTATATCTACGATGGTATACTCGAACTTAAGACCTGCAGAGGCGTTATTAAGGCTTAGTAGGTTGGGCATACCTTACGTTGAGTTAAGCTATGATAATTTTTCAACGTTGAGAAAGTCCGGCATAGACTTTACCACATTAGTTAATGAGGTAATGAATATACACTCCAGCATCAGTTCCAAGGTATTAATCGGCCATCTTCCATACGGGGAGTTAATTAATAAGGCTGTAGTTGTAAGTGAACAGGATAAAGTTATTAGGGAACTACGTAGATGGGTGGAGTTCTACTCCAACATAGGTATTAAGGTAGCGGCAATACATATCCCTTATCAGTTGGCAGGACCATCCGATACCTCGATAACTTTCCCTCAAAAGATTAGGGATTCATGTATACTATTCTTTAAATCCCTAGTTAAATTAGGGAGGGAGTATAGCCTAGTGCTAGCAGTTGAGAACAGATTCGAAAGGGGGATATTTGGATACCTACCATACGATTTACTTGACATCATTAACTCCGTAGGTGATGATTACCTAAGGCTCTGCCTAGATGTGGGTCACGCACACATAAATGGAATAAGCCCTAAGGAGTACTACAAGATATTACATCCCAATGTAGTACTAATACATCTACATGATAATGATGGATCCAAGGACCTCCACCTACCACCATATCTAGGAGGTATTGACTGGGATGGATTCCTAAGCACCTTAAAACAGCTTGGATACAACGGTAATTATGTACTTGAAGTTCTCTGCAATGATAATATACAGAGATGCGATAATATCGTAAACCTACTTAAAATCCTAAGTAATTACCTAATCAATAGTCTCCCCTAAATAATCAACTAAAACCAATTCCCATATACTTCTTTAAATCATACGCGGCTTCTTCAGGAGCGGTGGTAACAACGTGTAATCCGTACCCCTTCTCAAGTCCTCCCCACATAGGGGTTGCTGGCATTAATTCTAAGTGCCAGTGATAGAACTCGCTACAGCAGTCCTTAGGTCGCATATGAATCCAGAAATTAAAGTCTATATCCGGTAGGATAGCAAGGTAAGCCCTTAAAACCCTTGAAAGCGCATCACCTAGCTTAACCAAATAGGTAAATTCGGCCATCGGCATGGATTCGTGTTTTAGCGGATATATGCAAACCTCGTATGACTGTCTTGGGGCGTAAGCTGCTAGTACTACAAACGCGTCATTTGAGTAAATATACCTAGGTGAGTTGATTTCGGAGGAGATAATGCTGCAGTATGGGCATTCGCCATAGTTCCTGTACTTTATAGATGAATATCTAATCTCCTCTAATATAAGCGGCGGGATTATCGAGGTACCCATAATCTGCATATGAGTGTGTTCTAAACTGGCTCCACCCCCGCCACCATAATTCTTTATTAGCACTGCATGCCTTATCCTCGAATCGCTTAGGAATTCCTCTACTCTTTTAAATGCGGCAGCAAATGCTAGGCCCCATTCCTCAGGGGTTAAGTCGTGCGGCCTAGTTCTATGCTTAGGAGTCTCTACAACTACTTCATGGTAACCAAAGCCGCCTCCGGCAGCGTCAAGCGAGAATACTGGATACTTATTAGGGAATATCCTAACAATCCAGTCACTACATCTATAGCCATCCGACTCCCTACATAATTCTAACCTCCCATCAACTAGCCTTAATGCCAATGAAGCAGGTGGTGTTAGATCTTCATTACCAGGGCAAAAAGGACACCTAACGGAGTAATTGCTTACCTCGTGCTTAATTGATGTAACTTCCTTAGGCCTATATCTGCGGATAGTGGATATTATAGTGACTCTTGAAGGTATTATAGGATCGACTCTAACCTCCAAACTCATATCACCCACATTATGACCTCGTAGCAAGTTGTTTAAAATAATGTAGCTTCACTCAATACCATATATCCAATCCTAAAGCACACTAATCTAACGAGGTCTTTGGCGTTAAGTCAAGGTCTAAGCAACGACATTATTCATCACTTAATTCGTACGTCCCTACGTATTAAGTGTTCTGCCTTAACCGCCTCCTAAAGGCAACATTATATCTACTACAGAGTCATTACCCAATGAGATGTTTAAATCGTAAGTCCTCCTACCATTAACTAATACTATTAGATACTTCTCATACTTTTCTAGCACCGCCTTGATGTTATCCGGTAGCCTCGAAAGCGCTTCAGCCAGCTGAGTGATATTAACATCAACATGGTCTAATCCGATCTCATCCTTTAATGCGCCATGGAACCTAACTTTAACCATCGAATGACCTCGGCAATTTGTATCTCTTCTTAAGTTCTATTGCAACGTAATCAAGCCCTAATCGAATTAATGTATCTTCATATGGGAGCCCGGTAGCGTAATCCCATCCTCTATACTCATAGTACTCCCTTAGCATGGGATCCAAATTACACGTGTGTCCCTTGGAGGGGCCTGTAGGCATAGGCTCATCAGTGAATCGGCTGGGCAACGTCTCAGATTCCCTCCCAACACCTTCCCTCAAATTAAAACATCTCTTAAGGTTGGCTATCCTCTCAGCAGTAAGTCTTAAGTATTTCACGTCCCCGAATTCCTTAATACCTGTTAACGGCGGCAAGATCTTGGCTATGAAGTCGAAATAATACATAGGCGGCCACATTGTACCATACTTACATAGAATTAGCGAGTCAACCAAAGCAAATAAGTCCTCCTGATCCTTAACTATCAGTCCCTTATACTTTTCTGTAAGCCTATCACATACATCATTAACTTTATCAGCCCCGAATCTCTCAGCAGCGATCTCCCTATAACCTAGTTCATCAACCGTAGTTAGGGATCTTAAGTGATCCGCTCCTCTAACCGATATAGCCCAAGTACATCCAACTGATTTATGTGCTCTAGGATCCTGAGCGGAGACCTCGAGCCCCTTAACATGTAAAGCATACTTCCAGCTATCTCTACCTATTGCCTCAGCAGCCTTCCTTACCCCCTCAGCAAGTATGTCGCCGATACCCCTTCTCTCAGCAATCATCTTAATTAACTCTATAGCTGCTTCCTCATTGCCCCACAGGGCTTCTAATCCGCCTAATTCGTCCTTAGTAACTAAACCCTTCTCATAGCATTCAAAAATAAATGAGATAACCTTACCGGTCGAGATGGTGTCTAAACCGTACAAATTACATAGACTATTCATGTATATTATTGCCTCTATATTCGATATAAGTAGGTTAGAGCCTAAAGCAACTACGGATTCGTATTCAGGTCCGCCGGAGATGGCCCCCTCGTACTTACCGCTATCCACCTTAGTGACGTGTTTACACATGATCATGCATGAGAAGCATGATCCACGTGCGACCCTATATCTAAGCAGTGCTTCCCCGCTTATCTTATCCGCCTCCTCCCAGAAACCGGTCCAGTGATTCTTAGTTGGTAATCTTCCAATCGCATTCATCGCTGTAACTAGGCAAGGGGTCCCATACCTACCTAGGCTTAACTGCGCAGGTAATGCCCAAGGTCCTTCCTTATTAATCCACAGTATCTCATCAAGTATTTCAACGTATTTACCTGGATCGTATACTTCAACGTCCTTAGTACCCCTAATAGCTACCGCCTTCAACCTCTTAGACCCCATAACAGCTCCTAAGCCAGTCCTACCAAAGGCCCTATAATAATCAACCATGACTGATGAAAACTTAACTAATCTCTCACCAGCAGGACCTATACACATGACATGATAGTCCTTCCCTAATCTACCCTTAATTTCATTTACCGTATCCCTAGTATTTAGCCCCCATAGTGATGTCGAATCATAGAACTGCACATCATCATCATCTATAATTATTGAGACTGGTTTATCTGACCTACCGGTAATTACTAATACATCATAGCCGGCATACTTTAGCTGAGGGCCTAGGAATCCTCCAGCATGACTTTCAGCCCAAATACCTGTTAGGGGAGACTTAGATACTAAGGTGAACCTGCCTGATGAAGGAGCTAGTGTTCCAGTGGTGGGTCCTGTGGCTACTATTAATGGATTCTCCGGGCTTAGTGGATGCGTAGACTCATTTACTAGGTTCCATAGTAAGTAGGCAGCTAATCCACTACCCCCTACATAAGCCTTAATTAAGTCCTCCCTTATGTTCTGAGTCCAGTACTTACCCCTACTTAAGTCTACGTAGAGGATCTTACCTGCATAACCCTTAAACGACATTTATTGCACCTCTAACACAGTACTTTACGCATAGGGGGGTACCACCACACAAATCGCATTTATATGGTTTATTATCGACCACGTATATTGAGCCTGTGGGACATCTGCTAACGCATGCTAAGCACCCAACACATTTATCATAGTCTATTATCACTATACCGTCTATCTTACTAATAGCGCCTACCGGACATGAAGTAACACACGTACCGCATTGACTACATACATTAAATCCCTCTAAGCGACTTAATTCATAATTAAACTCTATCCTTAACGCGGACTTAAGCGGATTGAATTTCCTGAGCTTACTGAAGCTACATATTAGCTCACATATTAGGCATCCTGTACAGAGGTTTGGATCGATCGTTAAGCGTTTACCCTGTACGCCCACTTAACAATCCTCCTCTCAATGATCCCTAACATCTTAGATATGATGAGGGTTATAAGAGCCAATAAAATGAGGCATGAGAACGCTAGTGGGGTATCTAGCCTCGATGTAGATGATAGTATCACGTAGCCGAGGCCCTTATCTGAGGCCACCATCTCAGCAATTACCGTCCCTACGAATGCGCTTGTAAGCCCCATATGAAGCGAGCTCAGGAAGTAAGGCATTGCCCTAGGTAGGGCAACCTTGAGTAGTATTTGAGATTTAGTTGCCCCAAACGACTGAAGTAGCTCCCATAATTCCTTCTCTAACGTCACCATAGCCGTAAGCGTAGGTACTAGTATTGGGAAGAAAGCTATTAGGAAGGCAGTTAGCACTTTAGGGACGCTGCCTAATCCGAACCAGAGAGCGAGGAGAGGTACTAAGGCTGCTCTAGGTATAGCGTTAAATCCTGTTATTAAGGGGTAGACCGCATCTCTAATTCCTTCGCTATATGCTAGTGGGATACTTAATAGTAGTGAGAACGCTGCAGCAATAGAGAGGCCGATAAGTGAGTGAGTTAGTGTGTCAAGTAGATTGATAAGCAGGTATTGAGGGTACCTAGTGGTAGCTAGGACTATGGATGAAGGGGATGGCAGTATATAGTAGGGTATGCTTAATGTCAGGCTAGCTAATTCCCAGGCAATGAATACTACGGCAAGAACTATTAAAGTATTAATGATCCTTGATCTAGCATTAACTGCCATAGCTAACCACTTATTAATTCCTTGATGGTTGAGACGTACTCATTAAATTCCTTGCTGTACTGGAGCCTAATATCCCTAGGTCTATTAAACGGTATATTGACTTCTGCTTTAATAGTCCCCGGCTTACCTCCCATCACCACCACCCTATCAGATAGGAACACCGCCTCACGGACATCATGAGTCACTAAAATTGTGGTACATCCTTCATGCACTATTATCTCCTGAAGTAATTTCCACATGTCCTCCCTAGTTATAGCGTCTAACGCACTGAAGGGTTCATCTAGTAGTAGGAGCAATGGCTTATGTATGAGGGCTCTACATAACGCCACCCTCTGTTGCATACCTCCGGATAGCTCCCACGGATAGCTGTTCTCGAATCCTTTAAGACCTACCCTCTCTACTAGCTCTAAGGCTCTACCTACGTACTTATTAACGTCCTCACCAGCTATCTCAATAGGTAGTAATATATTCCTAAGAACAGTTCTCCAAGGAAGTAGTAGGGGGGACTGAAAAAGCATTCCAACCCTCCTATGAGATCCATCGAATTCGTCTCCATTAAAAATTACCTCACCCTCGACAGGTTTAATTAAGCCAGCTATGACCTTCAGCAGTGTGGTCTTACCACAACCGCTCTTACCTACTATTCCAACTACCTGCCCGGGCATTATATCGAGGCTAACTTTAGATATCGCTACTAGACCTCCATGCCTTCCATTACCATACCTTACAGTTACATTCCTTAACCTTAATATGCTCTTCACGGTGATCACTACGGCAGTCTATATTCCAATGGTGGTAAGTAACTAAAGTCAGCTATATCGGATAGTGATGGCCTCCTCTCTAGGCCGAAGTATTTGACTATTAAGTCGATGTTTTTCTCAAGTACTGATGGATCTACATAACCGATTCCATACTTATCGGTTATTCCCTCGACATTTATTATCTCTAGAGCCATTAGTAATCTCCTCTTCTCTACGTCCTTATTTAACGTTGGATCCCTCTGCAGCAATATATCTATAGCTTCATCAACATTCCGAATGCTATATTTGATTCCCCTTATTACTGCCCTTAAGAACTTCTTAACCGCATCGGGGTTCTTCCTCATGAAATCCTCATTAACAACTATTCCATTGCCGACCAACGGCAGGTAATCGCTGTACTTAAATACCTTAATATCCTTCTCTGATACGTTCAAATTTAGCAAGTTAATGATGACGGTATAGTAGAAGCCAGATACCGCATCCACATCGCCTCTCACTAACATCGGCTCCCTTAAGGGGACGTCCATGGTTACCCAAGTAACCTTATTTACGTCCACCTCTACTGCTGCCGCATATGCTGGAAATATTCTCCTAGCCGCATCGCCAGCAGGAGCGCCCAACTTCTTACCTTCAAGGTCCTTCGGACCCTCTATCCCCCTACCAGCCAATGTAACTATGCTCAATGGAGAACGTACATGAATAACCGCCACCAACTTAACTTTTGCATCTGGATACCTTGACTTAAACTCTATGAGCGAGTTTATATCGCCGAAGCCTATATCAAATAGACCAGCTGCCACATCACTTATCACCTTAGCTGATCCATAACCCCTATCTATGGTAACCGATAACCCCTCATCAGCGAAAAACCCCTTATAAAGCGCAACTAAAAACGGTGCCTGAGGCCCTTGATAAGCCCAATCAAGCGTGAATTTAACCTGAGTAACCGTAGGTGATGGCATAGGCCTTACGTACCAACCAATTACGAATCCGAGTACTAACCCAACTACTAAGCCTAATGCCAGAAGTTTTATTGATGACACGCCTAACTTCATATAGCTCATCACTATTCTAGCATATTTATGTGAATTTATAAATTTACCTGACTAGGATAAGAAGGCAGTAATATTACATAATTATGTAAATTTGCAACACGCTCAGAACGCTTATATCACAATGATATATCCGACACAATTATAACGTAAATCGGTGTTAATACGGAAATCAGTGTATTCCGACATAGGCGGCTTTCCAGGCATTACAGCCAATCACCTTATAACCGGGTTTGCATTTTTGAGTTCTCGGTGATTAAAATTGAAGGAAATCGTCTATAGTGAAAATGCACCAAAGCCTGTAGGTCCTTATTCACAGGGAGTTAAGGTAGGTCCATGGCTATTCATCTCAGGTCAAATACCTCTAGATCCTAATACTAATCAACTAGTTGAGGGCGATCTGGCTATTCAAACGCGTAGGGTTCTCGAGAATATTAAGGCGATTTTAGATTCAGCCGGCTATAAGTTAGAGGACGTCATTAAGGTGACTATATATCTGACCGACTTAAGCGAGTTCCATAAATTTAATGAGGTCTATAGTCAGTACTTCAAGGAATGGCGTCCAGCTAGGACAACTGTGCAGGTAGATGCGTTGCCACGTGGAGCCCTAGTAGAAGTAGATGTAGTAGCTTATCGCGATTCTAGTGAGCAAAGTTAATAGAATTGATATTTTAATTGAAGCCATTTAAGTTTAACCTCTAGTAATCATTGATAGGAATTCGGTGAAGCTGCTTAGAAGCGATTTAGCTTCATCCTCCTTATGTATAAGTGACGGTAGGAAATGTATATTACGCTCACTCATGTATAATATGCCCTTTAACCTCATGAATAAGTGATGCGCATATACTACCTCTTCGCTCCACCTAAGTTCGTAGACCTCCCTTACATTCCTCGGTCTAACCCTAGTGAAGTGAATACCGCTCATATTGCCTACGCCGACCACCCAGCATATTCTGTCGTTTTCCTCACAGACCTTATCAATGTCCCTCCTCACGCCTTCCCATAGATTATTTGCCTGATCATATAGTTCCCTATGCTCTGAGAGGTACTTAATTAATGCGTATCCAGCGATCATATTAATTGGATTACCAGTAAATGTACCTCCATGGAATGCCCTCATCGACGGATCAGGGTACTTTATGTGATCATATAGCTCCATGATCTCAGCTATACCGGCTACTGCTCCGGACCCTGGGAACCCCCCTCCAACCGCCTTCCCGTAGACCACTAAATCACCCTTAACTTTAAAGAATTCCTGAGCACCTCCAGGTGCTAATCTGAATCCAGTTATGACTTCATCAAGTATTAATAGGCTGCCGTATTGATATGCTAACTCCCTAAGACCCTTAAGGTAGTCCCTTTCAGCTGGTAAACAACCGCCTACACCAGTCACAGGTTCAATCAGTATCGCCGCCACCGGATACCTTTTAAGAGCTGCCTCAGCCTCGTTGAGGTCATTATAAGGTACGACAATAGTGTATTTAGTGAACTCCTCTGGAAGCCCTGCTGACTCAACTCCACGGAAGTTATTTACAGCTATATGGAGTTGATCAAGTCCTCCATGCCATCCGCCTTCAACCTTTACTACGTACTTCCTCCTAGTAAAAGCCCTAGCAAGCCTTAATGCATACATATTTGCCTCAGTACCGCTAATGCAGTGCCTAACCATATCCATGCCAGTTACCTTTGAAATCAATTCAGCCCATAGAATTGCATAGGGGTTTTCATAGCCTAAATGCCAACTGCCCGGTTTATTAGACAGCAAGTCAATTACGGCCTCCTTAACCACCTTAGGTGAGTGGCCTAATACGTGCGCTCCATGACCCATCCATAAATCTATGTATTCGTTACTGTCAACATCCCAGGCACGCGTACCCTCCGCCCGATCTATATAGAGTGGGTAGGGCCTCATATACCTTATAGAGTAAGTGACACCAGCCGGCATTAAATTCCTAGCCCTCTCATATAACTCCTTACTCCTCCTAGTTCTATCAACGTATGCTGACTCCCATTCACGGATTAATGAATTAATCCTCGACTTCACTTTATCATATACAGTTGACATAGCTTTATCAACTACATCAATAATTAAATTCACCTTTTTAAATTAATTACATTGAGAGGGTTTAGTTGATTGAAGTATACGTGGGTACGTCTGGCTGGCTGTATGATTGGAACTTAGGAATGTCGCTTGAGTGGTACGTCAGGAACTCAGGGCTAAATGCGATAGAGTTAAACGCGTCTTTCTACAGATTCCCGTTTAAGAACCAAATAAATGCGTGGAGCAGGAAAGGAAGGAACCTTAGGTGGTCAATTAAGGTACACAGATACATTACACATGTATGTAGATTAAGTGATAAGAGCTTAGACGCCTGGAATAAATTAAGGGAATTATTTAAACCTATGGATGGTCTAATAGATTTCTACTTAATACAGCTACCGCCAACATATACTTACTCAGATAACTACTTGAGTAGGCTTAAGGAGTTCATAAGGAATTCAGGAATGCCTAGCAAATTAGCTATAGAATTCAGGCACCAATCATGGTTTAATTACAGTGATAAGCTGTGTAAAGATTTAGATGAGGCCGTAATCGTCTCAGTGGATTCCCCTCAACTAACTCAACTCATTAAATGCAAGGACGTTATTTACCTAAGACTCCACGGGAGGAGTAGCTGGTACAGCCATAATTACTCCGATACCGAAATAAATGGGCTAGTTAATGAAATCCGTAATTTAATGCCAAGGAGGGTATACGTGTTCTTTAATAATGATCACTGGATGCTGGAAAATGCTAGAAAGATGCTAACTAAGTTGAGGGAGGTCTTGCTGTGAGGTTGAAGACGTCGATTTAACCATTAGGGTATATGACGGATTTAGTTTCGGGGACAGCATGATTAGAATACCTCGAAATAGAATCACATATAAGTTCGCAGTCAAATGACATGTGAGGACAGGCCTCTCGAGGCTATAGGCGTATCTAAGCAGTATCCCCACCGGACCTCTGTACGTGGAGGAGGTTGAGCCTGGAGATGCTTTAGTAGTTGATATACTCGACATTAGGATAGAAGATAGAGGGCAGATACGCGTATTCCCATGGCGAAGCTCTATATGATAAGGAGTTTGAACCTAAAATCAGGGTGGTAATAAGCATTAGGGACGGCGTTATGATAGAAATGCCTAAAAACTTCGTTAGGTTAGTTGATTTCCCACATTAATTGTATTATGCTTTAAAGATGACCCTAAATCCCGAATGAATTTTGATAAAACCTTCATTAAATGCATCACTTAATAGTTTCTCAGCCTTAAGTCCAGTACAGTGCCCTGTATACACCTTACCTACGCCTAACTCCTTTAACGCGTTTATGGAGTCTCTTAAGTCCTCATCATCGTATTTCATCATGTGGAAGCCGCCTACAACGGCGTATACGTTCTCCTTAAGCAATTCCGAGGCGTGTCTAACTATATTCACTATCCCACTATGGCTACATCCGGCAACCACTACCAGCCCTAATCCCTCAACATCAATAGCTAGCCCAGTATCGTCAGGCAGTTCATCAGGTACTAGCTCACCGTCATCTAATACTGTGTGAAATTCGCTCTTATATTTAGAAACATCTACATACCTACCTATCTCACCTAGGTAGAAAGCTGAGTTAGCGATCCTTAACGGGTTCCTAGTAAGTATCAAATTTGCATTAGCCCTAATGAATTCCTCACTATACGGTAGGCCTTTATCGAATTCCTGCTTGCTATGACTTAATACTATGCTTGGCTTAAAGATCCATGGATGTGCGATGATCGTAGGCCTTCCCCCTAGCTCCCTAAATACTTTCATAACGTACTTTAAGCCTCCTGTGTGATCGTAGTGTCTATGACTTAATATTACGGCCTTAACGCTACTTAAGTCTATGCTTAACTTCATTGAATTATGCTTCAATATGTAGTTACTTGGACCTACATCGAACAGCACGTCCTCATATCCATTATCCGAGTACATCCTTAAGTAAATTGATAACCCATGGGATGATAGCAGCCTTGTGAACCCGGAGTAGTCATCGTTTAAAATTACTAAATCAACTCTATATATAGACAATTAATCACCTATATTAAGTTACGAGCGAAGTAAATAAATTTATAGAGTCGTTTAGTAACTGTTAATGGTGATGTCGTATGGTGGACTACGTTAAGGTGATGCACGATGATCTGAGGAGGTTTACAGCCGAGTGCTTCATTAAATTTGGAGTTCCTAAAGATGACGCTGAAGTAATTGCCGATCATCTAGTACTGGCTAATTTAAGAGGTGTTGACTCACACGGAGTCGTTAGGATACCCCATTATATAGAGGGCATTAAGAAGGGATTCGTCAACGCTACCTCTAATACCAAGGTCGTTAAGGAAAGCCAAGCCATAACAATAATTGATGGAGGTAATGGATTAGGTATACCTATAGCTAATAAAGCAACAGACATAGTCATCAGCAAATGTAAGGCTGTGGGGATAGCCGCGGTAGGTGTTAGGAACTTAGGTCACGTTGGAATGCTTGCATACTATACTATGAAAATGACTAAAAGCAACTTAATTGGATTAGCGGTAGTTAACGCTCCCTCACGTGTTGCCCCATGGGGAGGCGGTGAACCTGTATTCGGCACTAACCCGATAAGCATCGCGTTTCCAACTAGAGGTAAGCCCATAGTAATTGATATGGCAACGAGTGCCATCGCGGCCTTTAAGATAAGGCTTGCTGCAATGAAGGGAGAGAAGATACCTGAAGGAATAGCTCTAACTAAGGATGGAAGGCCTACTACGGATCCCAAGGAAGCATACGAAGGAGTCTTACTCCCATTCGGCGGTTATAAGGGGTACGCATTATCACTAGCTATTGAAGTCCTAGCTGGGATACTCCCTGGAGGGCTATTAAGTAGGTACGTAATTAGCCATGCATCAACGCAGGGAGGGTTTTTTGCATTAGCAATAGATCCAGTTGCCTTTAGGGACTATAGTGAGTACTTAAACGACATTGATAAGTTAATCAGTGTATTAAAGACCTGCAAACCGGCCCAAGGATTTAAGGAGGTACTACTCCCTGGGGAACCAGAGGATAGAACCTACGAGGATAGAATTCGGAACGGCATTCCCATAGACTTAAGTACATGGAAATTACTTACTGATGTCGCTAACGAGTTAAATGTAAAATTACCTAAGGTCATATAGCCTAATTACTTCAAATTCTTAATCATAATCATTAACTACCATATAAGATAAAGTTTTTAAATAAAACCCTTAACTCATTAGAGGGTATGTATTGAGTCGGCCTCAAATCACCTATTTTGGCAAATTACCGGTAGGAGTGGTTGAATCAATACCAACCCCTGAGGAGGTATTCAACATCCCTAAGTTAGATCCGAAGAACCTGATACTTAAGGTCCTTGGGCCAAGTGTGATAGCAGTGGGGGTAGCCATAGGCGGTGGTGAATGGCTATTAGGGCCGGCCACCGCTGTAAGATACGGCCTAGGTATGACGTGGATAGTATTACTATCAGCATTACTCCAAACAATATATAACGTAAGCCTAACTAGGATAATCATATACATAGGTGAGTCACCAATAGTCTACCTCAGAAGGGTGCCACCAGGCCCCATCTTCTGGACCATAGCGATCCCTGTAATGATTATTGTGTGGGGTTCGTGGGGATTAGCAGGTATTGCTGGGTCAGCGGCTACTGCATTAGGTTCCATCATATTAGGAAGGCTCCCTACAGCTGAGGATGCCTGGTTAGTAAGGTACTTAACGGTCATCATCATAGCGTTATGCGTATTAGCGGTCTTATTTGGATCTAAGATCGAGAGGACATTAGAATTAGTTAACTGGTTCTTCGCGTCAGCTATACTTTTAACTTTACTATTCATAGTGGCCCCCCTTACCGTTAAAGCCGATGTAGTTGTCGAAGCATTGATGGGGAGCTTTAACTTCGGCTACATACCTCCAGGAGCTGATATGAGCTTAATATCTGCTTGGTGGGCATATACTGGACTAGCAGCAGGACTTAACTTTATGTTCATGAACTGGTATCGGGATAAAGGCTATGGTATGGGTGCCGTAGTCGGGTACATACCAGCATTAATAGGGGGTAAAAAGGTAGCTTTATCACCCGTCGGAAAAGTCTTCGCTATTAGTAATGAAAATGTGCGTAGATTTAAGGCTTGGATGAGGGTATTGAACTACGATCAATGGCTTATATTCTTCCCTGGAGCAGTCCTAGGAATGTACCTACCATCATTAGTTGCGGCCTCATTACTGCCTAGGGGCCGATCGCTTCCAGCGTGGGGCGTAGCCGCACATATAGCTAACGAGTTCGCCGCTATTGTCGGCAGATGGGGTTATTACCTGATAGGATTTATAGGGTTCATAGTCTTATTTAGCTCAGCCCTAGGGGCTTACGTTGATTGCGTTCCTAGGAACTTAACTGACATCCTATGGACTTCAAGTAAGGTTAGGATGTGGGTTAAAGATGATGTCAGGGTAGTTTACTACACGATATTAGCTCTATATGTGGCATTCACCTTATGGGCGCTTTACCAGACGCAGCCATTAATACTCGTTATAATAGCTGCAAATATAGCCAACTTCATCGGCATATTAATAATCCCGGCAATAATGTATCTAACAAGTAAGTTACCTAAGGAATTAAGGCCTAGCATATGGGAGTACGTACTCCTCACAGCATTCCTAGCGCTATCAGCATTCTTCTTCGTAACAGCCGTGCTATTGATTATTCAGCATTAAATATAGTGAGGTGGGACGCCGTGGGCAGGGGATTTAACTATTAACTGCTTATGAGAGGGTTTTTATGTTAAACAACGCTGCAAATCATCCATTATTTTACATGTTAATGCTTCACAGCAGCTAATAGGGGATAATACCACTAAGTTTCAGCAATCACTTTGCTCTAATAAGCATAATCCTAATTAAAGGGCCCCATATAAAAATAATTAAGGTGGTCGTACGTCAATAACTAATCCATTAGTGATTAAGGGTTACTGTTTAAGGAATAGAGTTGTTCTACCGCCCATGGCTTCTGAGCTAGCCAATGATGATGGAGGCGTTAGCGAGAAATTAATATCGCACTATAGTGCGAGGTCTAAGTGCAATGGTTTAGTGATTGTGGAGCACTCCTACATATCTCCTGAGGGTAAGGCCAGCCCCAGGCAGTTAGGTATTTGGAGCGACAGCCTAATTGCCGGATTAAGTTCATTAGCTAACGTAATTAAAGGTAATGGAGCTATAGTTGTAATTCAGTTAAATCATGCCGGTGGTAGGGCTGACCCTAGGTCATGCAAGTGTAAGCCTATAGCTCCTTCAGCTGTACTCGTGCCCCAGGGCTACGAATTACCCAACGAGATGGATTTAAATGATATTGAAAGGGTTTTAAAAGCGTTTACAAAGGCTGCAGAGAGAGCTGTTAAGGCCGGCTTCGATGGAGTTGAAATCCACGGAGCTCATGGATTCCTACTCAATCAATTCCTCTCACCAATAACTAACAGAAGATTAGATGACTTCGGGGGCAGTTTAGAGAATAGGATGAGGTTTCCATTAACGGTGGTCGAGGAAGTTAGGAAGGTTACTAGGGGGAAGCTACTACTCTATAGATTAGGCGCTGATGACCTAATGCATGGGGGCTTTGCGATTAACGATGCATTAAAGGTAGCAGTTAAACTGGTTGATTACGGCGTTGATGTAATAGATGTATCTGGAGGGTTATGTGGTTCTAGACCTCAGCACCTTCAAGGCATTCAAGGATACTTCATACCGTTAGCTGAGAAGATAAGGAAGTACGTTGAAGTACCAGTAATCGGTGTAGGAGGTATTAGGGACCCGTGTATCGCTAATAGATTCGTTAGGGAGGGAAAAGTTGATTTGGTAGCCATAGGTAGAGCCCAACTAAGCGATCCCGAATGGGCTTGTAAGGCAGTTAATGAAGTGGGTAAATGTATCGATCAATCTTAGCGAGGTTTGCCCCTTAAACCACTTACGTTGTGTATATGCACGTGCTCGCCTTTTCTTATGTACCTAGTAGCTATCCCTATTACCTCTCCATACTTAACTATGTATTCACCTTCCTTTATATCCCTTATGGAGAACTTATGACCGAATGGTATGTTATCAATTAGCTCTACGTTAACTACTTCATTACCTATAGTTAATTCGATGTGCTCGCCGCTTTTTAAGTCGCTAATAGCTACGGCTACATTATCTTTGGGGTTTAAGACTATTGCTTTCCTTTCATTAATCTCCACACGTATTCCCATGATCATTTAAGTTAAGTGTATATTAAAATAATTACTTAAATTCTCTTTCAATGTAATCTACATCGGACTCGCTCAACCTCCAACCTAATGCACCCCTAAACTCATCCACTCTTTCAACCTTTTCGGTCTTAGGTATGGCGACGACGTAGGGTCTACATATGAGGAAGTTTAAGGCTACTTGAACTGCTGTCTTACCATACTTGCTTCCTATGCTAGCTAATTTAGCGTCATTAGCTACTGAGCCGCTCTCTAAGGGAGTATATGCCTGGATCGCTATGCCCTCACGTATTGCGTATGGGAGTAGATCCCTCTCTATCACTCTATGGTATACGTTATACTTTACTTGATCAACCACTATGTCATACTTGCTCGTCGAGCTCAACGCCTCAATTAACTCACTTAGATTAAAGTTAGATACGCCTATATATCTGCATAATCCCTCCGCAGCGATGGCCTCAAGGGCCTTAACCTGAGTGCTAATAGGTACTGAAGGATTAGGCCAGTGAATTAGTATTAAATCAACGGATTCTAATCCAAGCCTACGTAAGCTCATCCTAGCTGCCTTAATGGCTGAATCACGTGATGTAAAGTGTTGGGGTAATAGCTTAGTAGTTATAAATACATCACCGCCAACTAGCTTAGCTACCCTGCCGACTAATTCTTCAGCCCGCCCTGAGCCATACATCTCAGCAGTATCTATCAAGTTAAGTCCTACTTCAATTGCGTGGATTAAAGCCCTCTCAGCATTTCTATAATCACGTATGCCCCAAGTACCTAATCCAATCGCAGATACGAGCTCGCCGCTCCTACCTAGCAACTTCCTATCGCTGAAGTCTATAGGGAATGCAGGCATTAAAACACCTAATTTAATATCTTTAATAAATCCGTTTAAACTTAACACCATAGCTAGCTTGATCCCATCAGTTTAGCGCTTCCTACGTAATGCTGGAGCCCCTGGAGCGCCAGCGCACTACTACACCCTTCTGTACGTCGTTGCTGACAGTATCCGGCTGCGGTAGCGCCAATCGCAGATCACCCAAGCTCACCGGTGTCATCACAAAGCTGTTGGGTAGCCTCTCTCCATATGATTGCATCTAAGATGTTATAACTGCTTGAAGCCTACGTGGATAGTAGCTTCACCCCCTGTTCAGGGATTATCCTGGCCTCGACGGCCCCGCAGTGCAGGAATGAAGACTCAACCTAAGCGGGGAACCCAAGGTACTTGCTCCTGAACATCTTAACCTTCGAAATGCGCTTTGGAGAAACCTAACATGATTATGTGTGAAGTATATTAGGAGAGACTGTGATTTAAATTCTGGTATAGTTTATGAAGGTATACAATGTAAGAGGAGTTGAAGTAGTACTGCTTCAAGGCGATATAACTGATGTTGAAGCAGATGCTATCGTTAACGCAGCTAATCAGTATCTAGAGCACGGAGGTGGCGTAGCTAGGGCTATAGTGAGGAAGGGCGGCGAAGCAATTCAGCTAGAGAGTAGGGAGTGGGTTAGGAGGTATGGCCCCGTGCCGGTAGGCGGAGTCGCTGTAACTACCGCAGGTAGGTTAAAGGCTAAATATGTAATACATGCTGTAGGCCCTATCTACGGTGATCCAGAGGGAGATGTTAAGTTAGCCTCAGCAGTTAAGAATAGTCTAGCTAAGGCTGAGGAACTTAACTTGGAATCCATAGCGTTACCGGCCATATCAACCGGTATCTTCGGATATCCGCTGGATAGGGCGGCTTATATAATGGCTAATGTAATTAAGAACTACGAGTACAAGAAGCTTAAGAGAGTATTAGTAGTGCTATATACTGACGACGCCTACAACGTCTTCGTTGAAGTATTTAATAAAGTGCTCCTCTAGTAGAGGACTGTCTCATAGGTAAAGATTTTTAAGCTAGTTTAGCTGCTAGAGTTACTAGAGGCCTCAATGACGGCAAAGTAGCCATCAGAGGTGGGAGACCATGCCCAGTCTCCACAAGACGGGCTCGGTGGTGCCCGCCGATGTGGCTCCCGATGAACCCGCGAAAAGTGAGCGGGCGTTGAGGGGGAAGCCCATGCCCATGCTAACCAAAGTAATTCAAGTAGCCAAAGCAACCTAGCTAATGGGCATGGGCGACCACCAACTAATGATCATATTTTGCTTGGTTTAGTTATTAATTTAATAACTAATTTAATATAACTAATTTAATTAGGTGATGTTTTGAGGATAAGCGGCTTTAACATAATTGTGGTTGAAAACGTACCTCCCTATAGAGGTGGGCGTTACTGGATATTCCTTAAGTTAACTACTGATGAGGGAATTGAGGGCATCGGCGAATTAACTTCATTAGCTGCCATTGGCAGGGAGGTATCTAATATTAAATTATTAGAGGATCTATGTAAGCGATACGTAATTAACTCGGATCCGTTCAAGATTGAGGACCTATGGCGTAGGATGTATACATACGACCATGACTATAGGCACCCGGACTTAACATCAATGTCAGCAATCAGCGCTATTGAGATGGCATGTTGGGACATCATAGGTAAGTACTTGAAGCAACCTGTTTATAACTTACTTGGAGGTAAGGTAAATGAGAAAATTAAGGCCTACTCATACATTCCTGAGGGTGAGGGTTGGAGGAAGCTCACACCTGATGAAGCGGCTGATAATGCCTTACAGGTAGTGGGGAATGGATTTAAGGCGTTGAAATTAGATCCATTTCCGCCGATATATCCAAGTCCTAGAGACGTTACGCTAGATGAGATAAACTACGTTAGGAAGCTACTTAAGGCCATTAGGGATGCGGTAGGTGATGATGTGGAGATCTGCATAGGGACTCATGGCCAGTTTACCACGTGGAGCGCTATAAGGGTTGCTAAGGCTTTAGAGGAATTCAATCCCCTATGGTTCGAGGAACCCGTACCACCTGAAAACGTTGATGAAATGGCTAGGGTGGCTAGGCATACGAGGATTCCTATAGCTGCTGGTGAGAGGAAGGTAACTAAATATGAATTCCTAGAATTATTACGTAAGCAAGCAGCACAGATAATACAGATGGATGTAGCTAGGTGCGGAGGCATACTCGAGTCAAAGAAGATCGCATCGATGGCTGAAGCCTTCTACGCATCTATCGCTCCACACATGTACTTTGGGCCAGTGGCTTTAGCTGCAACGATACAGCTCGATGTATGCAGCCCTAACTTACTTATTCAAGAATATAATATAGGTAAATTACATAACATGATATTGAAGAATCCATTCAAAGTTGTGGACGGATACATAATACCTCCTGAGGAGCCAGGATTAGGGATTGAATTAAATGATAACGTCTTAGAGAATTACCTATATAAGCTGATATAGGCGCTTTAAGAGGGTATCAATAATCATTCAAGTTTTAGCTCTTAATCACTACACTCCTCCGGTCGTAGAACCTTAATTGAGGAATGCGAAGTTAATTATAATCATTAAGTAATGAGTTTTCCATCATTAATAAATAATTTTATAAACTAACTAAGATGAAAAGACCTACGGGTGAGTGGTTGACCAGTTACTTAAATAATCATCTAAGGGTAATGCTTATTCACCCCCATCTCCAGTTATTCGGCGGTAGTGAGAGATTAACTAGGTTACTTATATATGAGTTAAGCTCGCTAGGGCATGAAGTAATAGTCGTCAGCAGTGGTAGGGATCCGAGCGAATTCCCAGACCTACCTAACGTTAAGTTCGAGTTAATAAAAAACGTATTTAGTAAGATTCCATCAGACTTAATAATACCCATGAAGACTGAGAGAATAATTAACATCATATATTCCATAGACGAGGTGATTAATAGGCATAGGCCTGACGTATGCTTGATCATGATTCAGGAGCCTATATACGTATTAGCTACTAAGCTATCTGACCCTAGAATGGGGTCAGCACTATATATACACTACCCATTTGAGGAGGAGTTAACAAGTAATAACGTATACGTGTTCTTAAACCTCTATAGATTCCCCCACATTTATGAGAGGTATTATGAGTTAGCCGACCTACATATGACTAACTCTAACTATACTGCCTCAGCACTATATAGGTCATTCGGGATCGAAAGTAACGTAGTATACCCGGCGGTTGACTGGGAGTTCTTCACGCATGAACCAGACTTAAGCGAGGCAAGGGATAACGTCATATTAACTGTTGGTAGGTTCGTTCCACAAAAGAGGCAGGATCTACTGCTGGACTGGTTTAAGAGGCAGATTAAGCCTGAGGTTCCTGATGCTAAGTTAACTATTATAGGTGTACCTGATATGAGGTTCATGGAGTATTACGATAGGCTTAAGAGATTATCTTCAGAGGTTGAAGGAGTAACCTTCATTGATAGAGCGTTAACCCCTGCTGAGATGATTAAGTTCTATAGGGAGGCTAAGCTATACATTCATCTTAGGATAGGAGAGCATTTCGGCATGGCTCCTGTTGAGGCGATGAGCCAAGGAGCTATACCGATACTTCCCGAGAAATCAGGACTAGCTGAATTAGTTACTAACAGCAGGGACGGATTTACAGCCAGTAACGACTATGAATTCGTCAACTACACAATTAAGGTTCTTAGAATGCCTAAGGAGGACTTAATAAATATGAGGAAGTTTGCCTACAGGAGAGCCTGGTACTTCAACCCAGATAGGTTTGCTAAGGAGGTAATCCACTACCTAAGGATAATATCTAAGTAATGCTGCAGTACTCGATTACGGCGTCCCTATATACCTTAGCACCTAACTCTAATTCATTAATGCTGATTTCCTCGTAATCAGTATGCGATAACTCGGGCTTTCCAGGACCGTAGCTAACTATGTTATTAGTTAAATTAACTAATAAATTCATATCGCTAGTACCTAACTTAATAGATGGGATAGGCCTTAATCCATTCCTAATTATTGATCTAATTAACGCCCTAACTATAGGTGTGTTAACACTTACCTTAACTGGAGGGGTTTCCTCAACCATCTCAGGAACGCATCTACTTGAAGAACTTGAAATGTACTCAATAATTTTCGATCTAATCATAGGTAACCCCTGATCCACGGGTATCCTTATATCTAGTAATGCCTCACACTCCCTAGGGATGACACTAAACGCTTCCCCACCTCTAATATAATTCATACCAATACTAACTTGTAGTGAAGTAGATAATGACTTCATACCCAACCATAGATTAATTAATTCCTCAATAGCTGAGACACCTCTATTTGGGTCTGATGAATGCCCTCCACTACCAACGCACTTTAACCTTAATTTAATACTACCTCTATAGCCTATAACTACCCCATCACATCCTGATGGCTCACCAACGATTATAGCACTAGGTCTAACACCTTTATTAATCATATCATTAATTAATGCCCTAGCTCCTGGGCTTCTACCCTCCTCACCAACTAATGCAGCTACGGTGACCCTACATCCACTTCCTACATGCCTGGAAGCCTCCAATGCACCCACGGTCATAGCTACTAGAGGGCCCTTAGCGTCTACTGCCCCCCTCCCCTTAAATATATTGCCATCGTAACTAACCGGCAATTCTCCTGGAACCGTATCTATGTGCCCTGCAAGCAGTACCCACCTGCTGTTACCCTCGCCACAATCTACTATTGCATTCCCTACCTCATCAACATATACTCTCCCAATTCCGATGCTACCCACGATCTCAACGTACCTTTTAACGGCCTTCTCTTCATAACCCGTAGGGCTGTACGCCTTAAGTAGTTCAAGCATTAATTCTTCTAGTAGTTTCCTCATTTAGACACCTACTGACAGAAGAGACTATTGCATTGACATCATCGTCATTTATTAGGTAGGGCGGTAGGAACCTAACCACGGTTGTACCCGCCTTCAATGTCAATACGCCTTCTCTTTGAAGGCATTGGATGACTGGCTTAGGATCGAACCTCATCTCGATGCCTATCATCAGGCCCGCACCCCGAACCTCCCTAACTACTTTAAAGTCCTTACATAAGTTATTTAGTTCATTAATTAATCTACTACCGACGGCCTTAGCCCTACCAGCTACGTTATCATATAGTATTACCTCAGATGCCGCTCTAACCGCTGCCAGAGCAAGTAGGTTACCACCAAAGGTTGATCCATGATCCCCTTCGCCCAGCTGGTTGCCAATTTCATCCCTTAATAGAGCTATGGATACAGGCACCCCACCACCTATTGCCTTACCTAAGAGCATTATATCGCCGTAGACCCCATACATGTCCGAGGCCCACACATGCCCCGTCCTACCACAACCTGTTTGTATTTCATCAACTATTAATAGAACCCCCCTACTCTCGGTAATCTCCCTAAGAGCCTTCATAAACTCAGGCGTAGCTGGGTTGATTCCCCCCTCACCCTGTATAGGCTCTACAACTACCGCTGCTACATCATCTGTTATCGCTTTATCGAGTGATGATACATCATTATACTTAAGGAACTCAACATCACTTAGTAAGGGCTTAAATGGCTCTCTATACTTGGGATTCCAAGTTAATGACAAGGCCCCAAACGTTCGGCCGTGAAATGAATTAGTAAATGCTATGAATTTAGACCTCTTTCGAACCTTCCGCGCAACCTTTAACGCGAAATCAACAAGCTCAGAACCTGAGTTTAGGAAGTAAGCGTATCCGTACCCCTTGGGAATTATCCTCTCCAACGCAGCTAAGGCCTCATCACGTAGGTAGTTATCGAAGGCCGAAGGTAAGGTGATCAACTTATCTAGTTGATCCTTAATAGCGCTCACTATCCTTGGATTCCTATGTCCTAAGAAGGCGACTCCATGGCCCGTATGGCAATCGAGGTATCTAACTCCATTGGAATCCCATACGTACTGCCCCTCGCCTCTAACTAGTGTTAATCCCCTAGATCCATAGAGGTTTAAATACTTAATTACCATTTTAATGTTTCACCATGTTAACTATATACTCTAAGACTTTATATGCTAGGTCGTAACCGGTTACAGCGACTGTGTTCCTAAATTCGGTGACTGCATTTACCTCGTCTACAACGTATCCCTTCTCCGGGTGTTCAAATACGTCAATACCTAGGAAGACCCCATCAACAGCCCTTGCAGCCCTTAATGCTAAGTCCTCTAGTTCAGGATCTATACGTGCTGGTACTGCCTTACCTCCCCTAGCAGTGTTTGTAATCCAATGATTACTGTATCTGTAAATAGCCACTGGCACTTCATCACCTACTGTAAATACTCTAATATCCCTCCCCGGTTTATTAACGAATTCCTGCAGGTAATATATGCTGTATATCGGGTTATGCATATATGACCTATGCTCAATAACCGTTCTCAAGTCCTCCTCATCATCTACTAAGGCAAGTAGCCTACCCCAGCTACCGTATATGGGCTTAATGACGAATGGGTATCTCAGAAAACTGCCAGCCACTTTATTGACGGCACTAGGGTCGAATGCTACGTAAGTATCCGGTACGGGAATACCATTCTTAACTAATAATGAGGTGGTCCATAGCTTATCCTGACATACCATGATTGTATAAGATTTATTGATTACATTTAGGCCCATGGACTCCATCAATATCGTTGACTCCAACGAATTATAGAAGCTAACTGACCTCTGAAGGGCTACATCTACGTCATTAACACCTAATGTGGCCTTATCACCAACCTTACCGTATATTGATGGAACTTGAAGCAGGGTTATGTCTATATCTAATTTCCTTGCAGCATCTATAAATGACTTCTCCTCCCAACGAAGTATGTCATAAAGAAGTAGTAGTTTTATTCTCCCCAATCCTCTCTAACACCTTCCAACGGCTTTAACTTTATTGATTTACCATCAATTACTACTTCCAATGTGACTCCGCATTCATGCTCTATTAACTCGCCGGGTAATGCATCATCAGGCACGGTTACCTCGCCGCCACATATAGGGCACTTTACTATCATCATCTAACACCATTCTAAGACTCCATAGTGCGGTATTTATAAACATTAGCCCTGAACTATGGATTAAATTAATTGATGGATAATTGACGTAACTCAACCTAATCTAAATTGATGTGTACGAAATTCATACAACACATTACTTGAGTATTAACAAGGAACCTGCATTAGCGGTTACATTAGCTAATGTAGCTAATTAAGCTAAGGCCTACGTAGTTGCAAAACTAGATATTGATGAGGGGGGATCTAGTTAGGCTTAGGACGGAAGGAGCTCTAAGCGCTCCGTAAATAAAGATGTAGTCCCGAATAGATGGGGGAGTCGGTGACCCGCTAACTAAAGGAGTAGGGGGCAAACGGTCGTGGAGTCCCCATTTTCAGGGCTGGGGGAGGTTGATTTATAAAAATATTTTAAACTTATGCATTAATAATAGAATATTTTTTCATTAAAGTTTTTAAGTGTTTAACATAATGTTTACCATGTCTAAATCTATGGTGGTGATGCCAATTAGATAAAGGGAGGTCAAACTGCTTGAGCCTATTGGAATTGTGCATAGCTAGGGTGATGAGCCGGATATGAGGTACTTCATAGCCGTTGATGTTATAAGGTATGATGAGAGATTATTGATTAATGCGTTAAGGGATTTAGGAATTAACGTGGAGTTAATTAAGGTTGATAATGAGGTACTTCCGCTTAACACTAGTAATGCGTTCCGAGACTCAGTAATCCTCATCAGACCTTTATCAGCCTATAACGCTATCTACTCAGCGGTCGCTTTTGAAAGCATGGGAGGCATAGCAATCAATTCGTCTAAGGCTCTCTACATATGTAATGATAAGATACTTACATATTGTTACCTAATTAAGGAAGGTATTAGAATCCCTAAAACCTACCTGGCACTATCATCAACAGCCATTCAGAACAACCTCAATAATCTTAAGTACCCATTAATTGATAAGCCGCCTATAGGTAGCTGGGGTAGATTAGTTAGCTATGTAAGGGATAGATTAGATATGAAGCTAGTTATGGAGCATAGAGATCAACTAAGTTCATCAGTACTTAGGGCGCACATCCTTCAGGAGGTCATAGGCTTTGGACGAGATATTAGGTGCATTGTAGTAGGGGATGAGGTATTGGGGTGTATGATTAGGAAATCATCAAATGCAGATGAATGGCGTAGTAATATAGCTTTAGGCGGTACTGCTGAGAACTACGTACCCAACGATGAGGTAAGGGAATTAGCCATTAAATCAGCTAAATCGGTGGGAGCCGAGATAGCAGGCGTAGATATATTACAGGGGGAGGACTTCTACGTTAATGAAGTTAATGGGGTTCCCGAATTTAAGGGATTCATATATGCTACTGGCATTAAAGTACATGAATATATAGCTAAGTATTTAATAAGCATTTCAAGGAAGTAATTACTTAGGTGGCATTGATGGCTGTTAGGGTTGGCATTATAGGTGCTTCAGGGTATACAGGCGGTGAGTTATTGAGGTTACTGGCTAACCATCCTGAGGTCAAGGTAACGTATGTAACCTCGAGGGAGTACGTAGGTAAGCCTGTGCATTACGTTCACTTCAATTTAAGGGGCTATTATAAGGAATTAAGATTTAGTGAATACAAATTAGATGAAGTACTAAATAAATGTGATGTCGTATTTCTATCACTGCCTCATGGAGTTTCATTAAATTACGTACCTAATTTACTTGAGTCAGGACTTAAGGTAATAGACTTAAGCGCTGACTTCAGGCTTAAGAAGCCTGAATTATATGAATTCTGGTATGGATTTAAGCACCCATATCCGGACCTACTTAGTAAATCCGTTTATGGATTACCAGAAATACATAGAGATGAGCTTAAGGGTGCTAAGCTGGTTGCATCTCCTGGATGTAATTCAACGGCGGTGATTATTTCCTTAATACCTATTGCTAGGTCCAGCATAGCTGATTTAAGTAAGGTAATAGCTGATGTTAAGGTTGGTAGTAGTGAGGGTGGATCTAAGCCTTCAATGGGGTCGCACCATCCTGAGAGGGAGGGAGCTATAAGACCTTATGAGGCGGACGGTCATAGACACGCAGCTGAAGTCGAGCAGGAAATCTCGGCATTAGCTAATAAGGAAATTAAGGTCTCCCTAGTGCCTCATTCAGTAAGCAGTATTAGGGGCGTTCTAGCGTCAACACATATATGGGTTGATGGGGGGTTAGACGACATTGAATTAATGAGGATCTACGTTCAGACGTTCTCTAAGGAGCCGTTTATTAGATTCGTGAGGACCGTCCCCCCAGGATATCCTGATCCTAAGTACGTGGTGGGTAGTAATTATGCTGACGTGAGCTACGCATATGAGAGAAGATTGGGCAGGTTAACCTCATTTACGGCATTAGATAACCTAGTTAAAGGCGCTGCTGGCCAGGCTGTACAAGCTTTTAACATCGTTATGGGATTTGATGAGACACTAGGTCTGAAGTATCCTCCATTAAAGCCTTAAGTGCGGTGGACTTTATGTACGTAATTAAGGTAGGTGGAAAAGTTATAGATAAGAACCTGCCTGGCGTTATTGAGAGCGTAAGCAAGGAGGCGAAGAACGGCCCGCTAATATTCATCCACGGAGGAGGCAATGTAGTAACTGAGTACTGCAAGAGGATCGGCATTGAACCTAGGTTCGTGGTGTCCCCTGAGGGGATTAGGAGTAGATACACCGATAGAGATGAGCTTGAAGTATACGTCATGGTCATGGCGGGTAAGATCAATAAGGAAATAGTTTCAGGCCTAGTGCTTAGGGGGGTTAAGTCCGTTGGTATCTCAGGTGCTGACGGACCGACGTTAATAGCTGAGAGGAAGAAGAGGATTATAGTGGTTGATGAGAGGGGGAGGAAGAGAGCTATTGATGGAGGGTTTACTGGCAGGATCGTGAGTGTTGATACTAGGTTGATCGATTCGTTACTAGGTAGCGGGTACACCATAGTCATGGCACCTATAGCGATAGACGGTGAAGGAAACATGCTTAACGTTGATGCAGATCAAGTGGCTTTTAAAGTGGCTTCGTCCCTTAAGGCAGATAAGTTAGTAATATTAACTGATGTCCCTGGAGTGATGATTAATAATGAAGTCATTAGAACTATAAATGCCAGCGAAGTCGGTGAGATAGTCCCTAAGGTTGGTGCTGGGATGAATAGGAAGTTATTGGAAGCATCTAATGCATTAATGAGTGGGGTTAAGGAAGTAGTGATAGCTTCAGGCCTTACTGAAGATCCTGTAAGAGATGCCTTAAACGGTAAGGGCACGGTGTTAAGGCCTTGAGCAAGGGCGGTCCAGTAATACTCGATGAACTGGATCTTAAGATATTAAGTATGCTGAGATCTAATGCTAGGATACCATATACCGAGATGGCTAGGGAGTTAAAGTTAAGTGAGTCAGCAATACGTAAGAGAATCAATAGGCTAATTAAGTTGGGGGTCATAAGGAGATTTACAATTGATTATAGCATCTCTAATGAGGTTAGGGCTGTGGTACTTGTTAAGACGCAGCCACCACTACCCGTGCCTGAGGTATCTAAGAATTTAATGAATCTAACATGTACTGATAGAGTATATGAGGTGACCGGAGAGTACGATATCATCGTAATTGCAATAGCTACAGACATACCAAGTTTAAATAAATGCATAGATGAGATTAGATCAACTAAGGGCGTTGCATCCACTAATTCAATAGTTGTCCTAAGGTCATGGCCTTGAATAACATTCATCTGCAGCTTAGCTGGGTTCGCGGATTATAATAACAGCTTAATGTCTTATATGATCGGTTTACATAATTATGATATATTTTAAAAGCATCTAACAGCGTAACATTTATTAGCATTTTTTGCATGAATATGTATATCGGTGATGCAGATACCGAAGGTAGCTGTTATTATGGGAAGTAAGACTGACTGGGAGTACATGAAGGAGTGCGTCGAATTACTAAGGCAGTTTAATGTCGAGGTCGATGTTAAGGTGGTTTCAGCGCATCGAACACCGGAGTTCACGTTCGAATATGCTAGAAAAGCTGCTGAAGAGGGTGTTGAAGTCATTATTGCTGGTGCTGGTGGTGCTGCCCACCTCCCTGGTATGGTTGCCTCCTTAACACACCTACCTGTAATCGGGGTTCCCATACCGTCTAAATATCTTAATGGTCTAGATTCATTACTATCTATTGTTCAAATGCCTTACGGAACGCCAGTAGCTACCGTAGCCATAGGTAATTCTAGGAATGCTGCACTACTTGCTTTAAGGATCTTAGGTATTAAGTACCCTGAAATCGCGAAGAAGCTAATAGAATTTGTGGATAGGATGAGGAATGAAGTCCTCTCTACAAGACTCGAGCAATCTTAAAATAGGTATCCTAGGCGGCGGACAACTTGGTTGGATGATGGTTTTAGAGGGCATTAAGTACCCATTGACGTTTTTACGTAATGGATCGTGGAGATTCACCTGCATGTAGGATGGCTGATAAGTGCTCTAGCGTAGATAGCTATAAGGAGGTGATCGATGAAGTCGATATAATTACCTACGAATTTGAGCATGTATTTGAGGATGCGTCAAGATATGCTGAGGATAAGGGGAAGCTCATACCGGGACTTAAGGCAGTGGAGTTAAAGCGTGAGAGGTGGAGGGAAAAGAAGTTCTTCAAGGACAGTATGATACCTACCCCTAGGTTCTACATCACTGAGGACCGCGGTGAAGTCCTCAACTTAATCCGCAACGAATTCGATTGCTCAGCCGTTGTAAAGCTATCTAAGGGAGGATATAATGGGAAGGGATAGTACTTCATCAGATGCGAGAGGGATCTAAGTACATTATAGGAAGCAATTAATAAAGTAGAAGGCGTTTTTCATCGTGGAGGAGTACATCGAATTCGATTATGAGGCATCAGTAATTTCAGCAAGGGATTGTAAAGGGAATGTTCAGTACTATCCACCAACCCATAACAGAAATGAAGGAGGAATCCTCATATATAACTATGGTCCCTTAGCAAATTTCGTTGCCTCACAGAAGATGTTGAGGTAGCGTCTGAGATAGCAAGTAAGCTTAAATATGTGGGTGTCATGGCTGTCGAATTCTTCGTTAAGGACGGTAATATATTGGTAAATGAGATCGCTCCAAGAGTACATAATACAGGTCATTACACATTAGATGCATCCAACGTAAGCCAGTTCGAGCAACATATTAGAGCGATTATAGGGCTTGAATCAGCTGAATCAAGGCTAATAGCCTGTGGAGGGATGGTCAACATCATAGGGCTTCCACTAGATAAAGTACCATTAAGTGTATTAAGATATGGGAAGCTATACTGATATGGCAAGAACGAGGTGGGGGAAGAGAAGGAAGATGGGTCATATAAGTGTTATTGGAACGAGTATCAACGAGGTTAAACATAGAATCGATGCTTTAGTAAGCCATTTATATCCAGAGGGCTTAAACGCGTATTTGTATTAAATAATTTCGGCGTACTTAATGCGACACGGCTCTACGCTATGGCTGATGAGTTGGTCCCTGATGGATTGCTAGAGCCAGGCGAGTTAGTGCTCCTAGTATTTAACGCCAGCGATCCAAAGGGATTTAAGACAACTACCCACAGTAGGATGATCGTTGAGATTAAGCTGCCTCAAGGCGCTACAGTAACTGTTGAGAGGACCGTACCACCTAAGCTGGATAGCAGCTACGTAGACCTAAACATCGGGTAGTAAGGCTTAGAACACCTAAGGAAACCAATGGTAGGTGATTAAATGGGAAACGTTTTAGTTTAATTATAGTTTACATTGAGCATTTAGTTAGTAAATCACTTAAGTTCTTGTTCCATCGTCCTTATCCCCTTTAATGTTTAGTCTCTACATTTGTTAGTGTTATTCTTATCATTGAGAAAACTAAAGAATACGCATATAAACAATAACCCAGCCTTAGAAAGGCAAGGCTTTCAGTTATAAGCAGGACGTGTTTTCTGAGCTAATATCATAATCAAGCGTTCAGGTTCTAGATCTTTCTATAATGAAGCGCCTTTACCGCAAACCACGTCCCAGTTAGGGAATTTAAGATATCAATTGAGAAAGCAATGCATTTTAAAGCGTTGGCTGAGGATCTTAAGAGAAAAACACTTATCAACTAGATATAATGCATGGCTAAGGAGAAAGAGGATTTTAGAGGGTGAGAAGCTTCCACAGGAGGACTAGGAACGTATTAGAGGGCTGGGCTAGGAAGGTCTCTAAGGAAATCGCTGAGCTAGCTAGGGCAAATGAGTACGCTATTGCTAAGGAGGGTCTAAGCAACCTCATCAAGGCCCTCAGGAAGCTGCCGAAGAACCATAGAACGGCCTTAATAATGCTCGGATATAGGAGAATCATCTGCTGGATCAACTAGCAGGGGCAACGGGCTGGTCTTGGACAGGGACTTCGTGGGAGCAGTGAACATTGGGTTAAGGTGCTTGTCCTCAGGTGGGGGCCTGCGGCGTTGGGCCCTACGAGCCCGTGGAGTGCAGGTGAAGCTAGTGATCCCACACCAGGGGCCAACCCCGCTCACGGGGTTAAAAGTAATTAAAAATTAGAAGTGCCGTGAGCGTGGAAGCGTCCCTAATTCCTGAATTAAATAAACTCCTAATCTAAATTCAGTAATGGGAATATGGTGCTTGAGGGTAGGTTAACTATTAGAGTAGTTATTACCCTAATGTGTGGTAACGTACCGGAATTCATATCGGATGTAGTTTCGTTATATGATGAGGACGCTCGGTTACTTAATTACGATAAGTTTACTGAGTTAACCGCTTCGTTGAGGATTGGCAGTGTCGTTTTAGGAGTATTTGGTGGTTCAGGGGGTTTGGTAAGGGTCGAATTAACTATGGACGGCTGCACTCCGTTATCTAATTACGGTGATTTAATCGCCGTATATAGGAAGCTAATGATGAGCAAGTTTATTAGTAATTCAAGTATTAAGCAATTGGAGGTTACATGTACTTATGAGGCTTATGTACCATTAACTACCAAGCTTAAGTATGGCCCTAAGTACGTATGTAAGGTTCTAAGTAATTACGGCATATTGGTGAGTGAGGTTAATTCCGATGTTATTGATGGGATGGAGCTAGTAGGTGTTTCAGGCACGTACGTCATAGGTGGCTTAGGGGTTCTGAAGTTAACTTACGTGGCTCTACTGAGGAATTACGCAGTTAGGTCTTCATTAAGTATTAGTAGGAGGTTGATGGTTGATGAATTTAATGAACAATTAATTAAAAGGCTATCAACTGAGCTCTACGTGCTTGCTCAATCAATTAACGAGGAATTATACTTGAAGGGGCTGCCTAGATAGGTTAGGATGATTATTAAATTAGTCCATAACGGTATCACTTTAACTACACGTGTTCCCTTCTGCTGATTAACTATCGCAATACTTTTACTTTCAGTTCCTTACCTAATCACGTAGTATTTTAGTCCTAGCCATCCATATAACTGCCGTGAGAACTAATGTAGCGATAGCCGATAGCAGCATACTAAGTGCCTCCTTTGAAATAGATGCGATTATGACTTCCCGTATGCATACTATTAACCCTACCTCAGCTAGCCATATAATCCTCCCTTTAGGGTCAGCCCTTAACGCTAAAATGAACCTAATCAATTCAGCCATTATTATCAACATGAATACGTCGTTAAGAACTATATCAGTTAACTGTACATAGGTCACGTTTAAGTCGATAAATAAAACAACATCTCGAAGTAGTATGTAGCAGGATAGCACTGAGAGTAAGATTAGGAAAACTAATGCAAATACTTCTATAAATAAAACTACCCTAGAGCTTGCTGAGGTTATTAATGACTCTGTATCTGAACATCTGTCATCTGAAGTATTTAAATCCACTCACCCGTACCCGCTAAACTTTGAATACATACCATTTAAGCTTAACTAACTTACAATTGGAGATCCCTCCTTCAAGGCTGGGATGAAGGCCTGTAAGCCCTCGAGCCCCTACTCCCCCCGTAGTTGAGGTAGTGTCTGAGGCCTTCAGGGACTACCTCAGACGCCGTATGTATGCGGCTTAAACCCTAGCCCCCGGAGGTGTGGCAATATCATAACCCAACTTCCAAGGGGCGGAGTAATGGGCCGGTCTAGGGGCTAAGCCGTGGGAGCTCCTGAATGTAGCCCAAACCATCAATCCCTTCAGGTAGGAGGAGGTTAGTTTAAATAAATTTGCTTGATGAGCGAATTAACGCTATTCATAACATATAATCCCACAATTTATGGTGGAGCTGACGGCTCCCCGCCTTTCAAGACGAGGCTTCATATTGCCTTAACGTAAGTTAGTTTTAATTATTTATCTCTAATGAGGGTAAATTTATTAATTACATATGAAGAGAGCTTAGTGGAGTGAATATAATTGAAGTTACTAACGCATGTCACCACGTCATTAAGTATCACCTTAATGATATTGTATATATTATCGTTATTTAATGACATCTACATAGTGAATGCTGTCTTCATCACCTCCCTAGTAACTAACTACTTAATAGACGCCTTAGGGCATAGAAATAAGCGTAGGACGGCATTAACTCATGAAGTGTTTAATAATTTGATTATATCTATGATTACTTCATTAATTGTATGGATTACATTGTTCAGTAAATACCGCCTAATAATAGCTGTAATAAATTCCTTAGCTATATCATCAATGCACCTGCTTATGGATTTGCTTACTGGGTACATATACGTTAGGAGATTAAATGATGTATATAGGATTAAGTTGAGCTTAAGGCGCTACGACGACTTCCTATTAAACACTATTGCCATGTGCATCTCAGAGTTAATCATATTTTTAACTATGCTTACTATCTTTATTAGGTAGGTGTCTGTGACTGAATTAATATATCAACTTGATAGTTATATTAGGGAATTTAACGCTAAGGTAGTTAAGGTCCTAGAAAACGGGATTATCCTTAATCAAACAGCTTTCCACCCAAGAAGTGGTGGCGTAGCTAACGACCTAGGATATATAATTAAGGATGGTAAGAGATACGATGTCATCGATGTGGTCTTTAATAATGATGAAGTCCTCCACGTTATTAAAGGAGGCGTCATTGATTTAAGCGCAGGTCATGAAGTTATAGGCGTCATTGACTGGAATCGAAGGTATAGGCTAATGAGGTTGCATACTGCTGCCCATATAATCTCAGCAATATTTTACAGGGATTATAACGCGTTAATCACTGGAGGTAATATAACTCCTGAGTACGCCTATGACGACTACAGCTTGGAAGTCTTCGACAAGAATATATTTGAAGACGTAGTACGTAAGGCTAATGAAGTAATTAAGTTAGGAGTAGAGGTTAAGATATACTGGTTAAGTAGAGAGGAAGCTTTCAAGATACCAGGGATTGTTAAGTTAGCTAATAAGATGCCACCTAATATAGAGAAGTTAAGGATAGTTGAAATCCCAGGAATTGATGTACAAGCTGATGGAGGACCTCATGTGAGGAACGTCTCTGAAATAGGTGAGATAGTATTCATAAAGGCTGAAAATAAGGGTAGGATGAGGAAGAGGCTATACTACACAGTTAGGCCCTAATCGATGAGGAGATCAAGCAAATTAATCATAGTTTTGCTGTTTATAATTACTTCATTCGTAGCTGGGACATTAATAGGCTATCTAGGTACACATAGAGTAGGTTACTACATATCAAATCAGACTAATGTACATAACCTAATTAGATTAATCGCGGAGAACGTATCATCAATTAGGGGTCTTAAGTTTTCAACCCCGCCTGAAGCGGTGTTAATCGATTCCTCCACAGCCCTCAGTACCTGGGGTGATGAAGTACCTAAGGATGCCCTCATACTTAACGACGTATTCAAGATGACCTTGCTTTCCGACCTAAGCTACGACGTAACTGAATCCTTTAGAAAGTTAATCGGCCTATGGCTAGCGGCCTCATCAGGCAATACCATATACGTAGTCCACGATTTACTTAACGTTAATGACCCTCTAACATATAGGGTTTTAGCGCATGAATTAACGCACGTACTTCAAAACCAGCACTTTAAACTACCCACTCCCCGGACGCTAGATGAAGCGTTAGCCATTAAATCATTAGTTGAAGGCGATGCGGATCTAACTGCCGATATTTACGTTGGATTACTTAACCTGAGCAACCTAAGTAAGGTCACTAAAATACAGCCTGAAGACCCCTATATAGCTATTCAACTGGCTCCATACGTGTTTGGTGAGGAATTCGTTAGGTACCTCTACGATATTGGTGGATGGGGATTAGTTAATAACGCGTATGTCGTAGTACCTAAATCCATGAAGTACATTATGTTCCCTGAGAAGTACATTATTAATGAACCCATAGAGACGATAGACTTGCCTAGGCCTATGGAATGCGATATACTATATGAGGGGGCTTTAGGGCCGGCGTACATTTACGTATTGATTAGCAGGTACCTTAACGAGTCATTAGCCCTTAAATTAAGCAGCGATTGGCTGGGGGATAAGGTAATTTACTATGTCTGCAACGAATCTAAAGAGCTTATGTGGATCATTAAGTTGGCTTCGAACGAGGGCGCCGCTAATCTCTACAATCTATTAAATGAGATAGCGGTGACTATGGGGGGAAGGAGGTATGATGACTACCTGCATATAGATGGGCCTGGCAACCTACTTAAGGTTAGCATACAAGTTGAGAGGAATCTAATTAAACTACATAGCAAGCTACTATCAAATCCTAAGTAGGAATAGTATGAGTAGGAATGTGGACATAGATAGTGCCCCTAGAAGGCCTTGAGGTAATGTATATATTTCATCGATGACTACCACAGTGTGATTCATTAAGTTATATAAGGCATTTAAAACCCCTAATACAGCCGCTGAGGAAAGCACGCTATTAAACCTCAATTTAATCTTAGATAATATCATGCTAAGCAGTACCGAAGTCATAATAATCATTAACACGCCCATAAGATCCCTGTGGTTTGGGTAATAATGTCCATATAATAGTACCAACGGCGCATACCATAAGCCCCACATAATGCCTATTAAAACATCAGCCGCTAATGATTTCCTCAATAACGTCCTCAGCTCGGTTAGGAGCAGGCCTCTCCACCCGATTTCCTGGCCAACCATCACTAAGGCTATGATGGTGGAACCGACAAACAGCGTGCTTAGTAGTGACATCATGAGCACGAATTCCTCGCTTCCTTCAGGCAGATTGCTGCCATACTCTCTGTAAAGCTGTATCATAGGGTTAACAACCACTATGCCGGCTATTAATGCATAAATGATTCCTAGTCCGTAAATAGCGTATGGTATGAGGCCGCTTAGTAATAGGTACCTAAACCTACACATCCTCATACCGTAGTCCTTAAGTGCCACCCTTACGCCGCTACCAAATATGCTGGCCGTGATCGCTACTGAGATTAATGGAATATAATTACGTACGATTAGGAGGATCTGCGGTACGTTACGGGGGAGGTAATTAAGGGCGTAATTGAGCAATAATGAGTCGTAAGGCATGGTAATTAAGTAGGTGATGATTATGAATATCAGCGCTTTAGAAGCATTCTCTCTACCAACGATTATTGACACCTTATTAAGACTTATTAAGTGCTTATTAAGTCTTAATGGGTGTTAATCCATTGATTAATAGGTTGAGGGAAGCGTTTTCGAGGCAGGAGTTAATGGAGCACGTCAGCGAGCTATCAATGATGCATAGAATTCAAGGGAGTGATGGTATTGAGGAGGCTGCTGACTACATATACGAGGCCTTAGCTGATTTAAGCTCATTTAACGTGGAAGTACGCGATTACTCGTACCTAGCTAGCTATGGGAATCTTGAGCCGCTAATTGGTTGGTGGGTTAAGGACGCTGAATTAAGGATGTTAAAGCCCCATGAGAGATTGCTTCACTCATTTAATGATTCAAGGACTTTAGTAGTTGCCCATAGCCCCGGAGGCGATGTAAGAGCCGAGCTGCTTTACGTTGGTCCAGGCGATAGATCTAAGTACTATAGGGGGGTCGATGTAAGCGGCAAAGCAGTACTAGCTAGTGGTAATGCCTACTTAGCGTATCGTGAGGCATGTATGCGGGGCGCATCAGCTATACTGCTCTTCAAGAACGATATCCCTGAGGACGCAGTCCCTTACATAGGGTTATTCCTAACGCCTAATGATATGGAGTGGGCTAAGGCCGTCGCATTAAGTATTTCTAGGAAAACCGCTAATGAGTTGATACGTCATGTTAAGAACGGGGATAAGGTGATTATAAGTGCTTACGTGGAGGCCGGGTTCAGGGATAATCCAAGAGCTAAGGTAGTGACAGCTAGGTTAGGCGATGCCTTAAATGAAGTACATCTATTTGCTCATTACTGCCATCCTGGAGGCACAGTAAATGATAACGTAAGCGGTGCTGCAACGTTAATTGAAGTTGCTAAAGCGCTTGATAGGGCTTTAAGGAAGTCATTAATCCCGCCGCTTAAGGACTATAGTATGGTCTTATTATGGTTCCCAGAGTACTACGGATCTCAAGCATATCTAGGATCTAGGGACGTAAGTAATGTGGTCTTCGGAATCAACCTAGATATGATTGGTGAGGATCAAGGCATTACGGGCTCTGTAATTAATTTCGTAAGACCGCCTCCAAGCCTATTCCATCCACTTGAGTCAGTAGTTTATTACGGGCTAAGGGATGCATTATCACGTACAGTCTCATTTTCATCCCCTAAGAGATTAGTTAGCTATAAATTCGATGTAGTTCCCTATGAGGTAGGTAGCGACCACGATGTGTATATACATTTTGGGGTACCATCAGTAATGATTAACCAATGGCCAGATAACTACTACCATACTGATTTAGATACCATAGATAAGTTCGATCCATCACTAGCTATGCATATAGGATTAGCTGTTGCGTCATCAGTGTACTCGGCACTAATTGATGGAGTTGATGAGCATCTGCTTTCAAGCTACGTGTTTGAGTATCTAGGTCATGAGACCTCATGGATAGATAGAGATATCAGGGAATTTAGATTTAAATATTTATGCAAAGCTTTAAGCACGAACATCGTTAAATACTGCGGTATGCAACTTAACAGGTTATTACAATGCGGTGAGGTGGATATTCGTGGCGGTGAAGGACCTAAGTACGCTTATAGAGGACCGTTAGGGGTTATTATGTTGAGGAATTTAATTAGGGTATTAGATGATGCCGACTTAGATGAATTAGATAAATTGATTAAGGAGGGCTTTATGAGGACCGTCATTCAGAGCTTGATACCATTATTACTAAGGGAGCCAAAGACGTTAAATGAATTAAAGAATTACCTAGCGGGCGAATTAGGCGTTAATTTAAGTGAGGACGTTCTTAAGAAGTCTTTAGATATATTGATTAAGGCCGGATTTCTTATTCAATTATAGACTCTTAAAAACTATTTAGTTATCATAACTACCTAATGATTCCTCACCGCAGCAGCTCAACACACTAATTGCTAGTATTATCAGTAATCCATAGTATGGATTTAGTAACAGCTCTCCAGAGGGACGTCACTTGTAGGTGGTTCCTTTATAAGTTTATCTAAATAACTGAATTAGTTAGACTAAGCAATAAATCCTTAGTACTGCTTAGGATTAAGCCTAAGGTATTAACTGTAACTATAAAACTACATAACTTAATTTATTTCAGAAAAGTATATCTAATGGTATTACCTAAAACCAAAGGGGAATGCAATTTGGTTAGCAGCTCAGATATGCGCTCAAAGATCATTACCTTACGTATTCCTAAGGAATTAGATGATGTTATTAGCAATGTATATAGGGAGCTAGGTTATATGTCTAAGAGCGATTTCATTAGGGATGCCATTTATGATTATATAGAATATCTTACGAGTAAATTAGATGTAGGTACTGATAGGGAGGAGGCCCTTTACTTATCAGAAGAAGATTATTTTAAATGTATTAAGGTAATCATGGTTTGATCCGATAGAGTTGTAGATTAACTTTTTTAGTAGTTATTGAGTATTAAACCGGGGCTTTAATGGCTGGCTACGTACTCAAATGTAGGAAGTGTGGCAGAGAGTACGGCGGTGATTACAGATTATTTAGGTGTCTATGTGGTGGGGTATTAGAAGTCGTACTTGATTTAAGTGGTTTTAGGGGGCTAACTCATGAGGGTAATTTAGGGGTTTTTAGATATTCTCCATTACTTCCATCTATATCTAGGCAAATTACATTAGGCGAGGGCCTTACCCCTACTCTAAGGTTAAGTTCAGGGGGAGTAGAGATCCTTTTTAAGTTGGAGTACTTAAACCCTACTGGTAGCTTTAAGGATAGAGGATCTGCATTATCTATTTCAAAGGCTTTGGAATTAGGCGTTAGTGAGGTCTTAGAGGACTCCTCAGGTAATACAGGAATATCCATTGCGGCTTATGCTGGACGCGCTGGGGTTAAAGCAAGCGTTTATGTCCCTAGCGATATACCCTTAGGTAAGTACTTACTGATAAGGGCCTTCGGCGCTAATGTGATTAAGGCTGGAAGCAGGGATGACGCGTCGAGGAGGGTACTAGACGACTTAACGGAGAGTAAGTACTATATAGGGCATACGTGGAACCCTTACTTCATAGAAGGAACTAAGACTATAGCGTTCGAGGTCTACGAATTCCTTGGAGAGGTTGATTATGTGATTCTTCCAGTAGCGAGTGGTACATTACTACTAGGCCTATGGAAGGGATTTAATGAATTACTCAGCTTAGGGCTTATTAACGAGGTACCTAAGTTAATAGCTGTTCAAGCATGTGGTTATGACTCATTAAGTAAGTACCTAAGCGATGTGGTGAGGACCGAATGTAGCGAATCTACTTCATTAGCCGACGCTATAAGGCTTACGAACGCGCCTAGGCTTCCATATATGGCTGAAGCGATAAGTAGGAGTGGAGGTCGCCTAGTGGTTATTAATGATCACCATATAATTAGTGCTGTTAAGGAATTATTTAGCCTCGGTTTCGCTGTGGAGCCGACTAGTGCTGCTGCATATGCGGCATTTAAGTTGATTAAGGGGGAGTTAAGCGGTAAGGTATTAATACCGTTAACAGGTAGCGGATTAAAGTACGTAGGGGGTTATGATTCACCACTTTATAAGGTGTTCATGGGTGAGTCTTAGGGATTTAATTGGAAGAGCGTTTAATTTGGATAGAATAGCTATCTCTAAATTAATAACGATGATTGAGGATAGTCCTGAGAGTGCAGAATTCATTAAGGAGCTGTGGGGTGGTGAAGTTAAATCCCATGTGGTCGGAATTACCGGGTCTCCCGGGGTCGGTAAATCAACCCTTATATCGGCATTAGTTGACGAATTAACTCAGAATAATTGTTTAGTAGCAATACTTGCATTAGATCCCGCATCGCCTATTTCTAGAGGGTCTCTACTCGGGGATAGAGTTAGGATGCATGATATTAGGAATATGGATAGAGTGTTCATAAGGAGTATGAGTGTCTTACCAGGCGAGTCTATGCCGCTTAAGGCGGTACTAGCTATCGAGCTATTTAATGCTATTGGATTTAACTACGTAATTATAGAGACTCCAGGCGTTGGCCAGATAAACGTTGAGGTTTCAAATGTAGCCGACACTACGGTGCTCGTATTGATGCCGGGCTCAGGCGATGAGATACAGGCACTTAAAGCAGGAATAATGGAGGTATGCGACATATATGTGATTAATAAATCGGATATGCCTGGAGCTGACATAGCATTCAATCAACTATTATTCGCGTTAGGTGATGAATTAAGGGATGGCTGGGTACCCAGGATAGTGAAGACGTCGGCACTAACTAAGGCCGGCATTAACGAATTAATTAAGGCGCTAGAAGACCACCGTGATTACTTAGTACATAGTGGAAAGTATAAGTCTAAGACGGCATTAAGGAGGGCCTTAGAACTGGAGCTAGCAATTAAGTACAAGGTATTAAGTATAATCAAGGAATCTATGGAGAGCGTCGAGCCTGTGAAGGAAATATATAAGGAAGTCGTGGAAGGACATTTAAATCCGATTACGGCAGCAGATAAGGTAATAAAGTTACTTATGAGGTAGTTAAAGATTTTAAGCCAATGATGTAATAACTTCACCAGGGGCCGTAGTTTAGCTTGGTAGAATGCGGGGTTCGGGTCCCCGTGGTCCGGGGTTCAAATCCCCGCGGCCCCATTGATAAACATGTATCCGTTCACCAATACGTTCACCATCATCTCCGAATGATAGTATCATTAGATCCCTGTAGTATTAGGCATTTCCATCCTGAATTCTACTATGCACCACGAATGCGATATGCCCTCCGATCCTCACCTCTTCCTGGGCGGTGAGGGCTCCCCACCATCAAATACGTTACCGCCTTAAGAAGGTAAGGTTTCGGCCGTAATGAACTTTAAACGTTTTGAATTATGCCCCTAGGAGGTCATGTGATAGGTTTTAACTCTACACCGAGCCTACGGGCAGCCTCATAGGCATTAGGGTCTACGAAGCCACCTATTATCGCGAGCTTTGGTTTAATACCTGTAACCTCTTCATAAAGCTTACCTATCCTACTTAACTCAGCTATATCCCCCTTAGAAACTCTTGACTTCAGCTCGATGAGAATATGTACGCCGTCCTTTATAACTACATCAACTTCGATCACCGACGGATAGCCGTAGACAGACCCCTTAACGTCACTATAAATCCACCTCTCAACCTTCGCCACTCCAAAGACGTCTTCAAGAACGTACTTCATGGCCCCCCTAAACCCCTCCTCAGATACGACTCCAAACCTATGGGCAATGACTATTACAGTTCTATTTAAGACCTCCATCCTCTCCTCAAGCTTAGCAAGCCTCTCCTCTAACGCGATCATCCTCTCCTCAAGC
>ERZ1669249.34-NODE-34-length-98207-cov-6.924321_pt1 | contig 98207 bp, 103 predicted proteins | sample MGYA00579293_ERZ1669249 | MGnify/ENA primary metagenome ERZ1669249 (study PRJEB41166, sample SAMN08046057) | hot springs metagenome | biome: hot spring; feature: neutral hot spring; material: thermophilic sediment; isolation source: thermophilic sediment from... | reverse complement strand
CCTGCTAAGCCGGTGGGGGAAACCCCGCGCGGGTTCAAATCCCGCCCCCGGCGCCTATTTAAAGAATAACATGCATTCTTCTAGTTGCCCTTACGGTTCAGCCACTTGCGGAATAGGTTATATTCTTTTTGTGATTTGTTATGTAAAATTATGTCATTTAATTTCTGATATCCCTAGACCCGTAAATAAAGTAGATATGATTTCAAAAGAAGTTGCTCGCGTCATGTTATTGTGTGCGTGAATAGCTTAGGTCTTGGATTTTCAGGTTATCAATAACGTTAATTAGTGATTAACTACTCTATATTCTTGATAAGCAACAGTCCCTCGTAGCCTGGACTCCATAGAGCTATATAACTACCAAGTAGAGCTATTCAGCTTATCCACTATGATCTTTTAAATTCTGAAAAAGCTATAGGAGAACAGGTGGTTCTATCAAGTTGTCTTTTGAAGATAGGGTCCCCCGTCGTACTTCGTATTTATAAAATATCGAAATGTGTTTCAAATTACACCTGAACTTAAAGAAAAGTTTAAGAATGTACCTCGAAACTTGTTTCTATTGTGTGATACAGTATGATTTGGCAGAAGATTCCTATATTTTGGGCAAACTTGGAGGGATTTATGGCGAAAAAGGTTCTGGCGCTGGCGAAGTCCTCCGCCATATTTACTTCAAATACCTTTCCTGAATAGTAGGAAAAAATATTAATGACTATAGGAAAAACCAGTAAAATATCGCGATAGATGATGTTGCAAAAAGAGCAGGGAGTTTAAATTGCGAAAAGTATGTGATAATGCAATGTCTAATTTTGACGTGATTATAGCAAAACTTGTTGAGATAGCGGATAGCGGTTATCGCTTAGGTTTTTACCTCATAATAAGTAATCTTTCTATCTTTGTCACCATGAACGTCTCGGATATTACAATGGCAAACTGATAGCGATTAGAGAGTGGTAGAATGAGTAAACAGGCAGGAACTAAGAAGAAGGCATATTGGCTTGCTGATGTTGTTAAGAAATACCTTGTTCTTTTCTCGCTTTTATCAACACTTTTGGCCTTGCCTATTGGATTTTACTTTAGCAAAATTATTGCTTCTAACAAGCACCTTATCTCGAACATTATCTTAATGTTGGCTTTCCTTACGATTTATCCCTCAATGATTCAACTCAAGACAGAGGGGCTATTGAGAAGCATGAGGAAAGTTAAGATGATCTTACTGTCCTTGGTCTATGTATTCATTGTCTCTCCACTGTTCGCTTATTTTATAGCACCCACTTTGGGCAATCCATATATTGGGATCGGATACTTCGTCTCAAACGTTGTACCGGCATCCAGCGCATCGATAGGATACGTCCTCATCGCGGGTGGAAGCATAGAGCTCGCCACCATCCTGGCAGTGTTGACCCTGATCATAAGTATCCCATTGATACCAGCTCTAATAAGCATATATAGTAGTAATATCTCGGTTTCTGTCCCGATGAAGCCAATCATGAGCTCGCTTATTGAGGTGCTGGTGCTCCCCTTAGTTCTTGGGCAACTGACGAGGTACATGCTTGTAAAGGTAAAGGGGTCGTCATACGTGGATAAAACAATCAAGCCCCATATATCACTAGCAACCATGCTCTCCATGCTTGTTCTCATATTTGTTCTCGTGCTAAACCAGTCCACAACCATCATTAATAAGCCAATGCTAGCCTTAATCATAATTGCATATCAATCAATAGTAATTGTGGTTCTCCTTGTGGTATCAATGCTGGTGAGCAAAACATTGAGAATATCCTACGAGGATCACCAGGCCCTTGCCATGATATCTATAACCAAGAACCAAAGTGTAGCCGCTGCGATAGCGACCGCGGCACTTGGACCGCAATCAGCACTGGCGCCTGCGCTTATACCGATTATCCAGCCTATTCTAATCACAGCTTATATCAATATTGAAGACCAGGTAAGGAAATTCCTGTCGAGTTAATAAAAAGACCTAGGTTTTCTCAGAAAAACAACAAAAAAACCCCCAAGACTTTTCCGTTACCTATTTGTCCTGGAAGATAGCATGAAGCTTTCCCATGGTTATGATAATAATTGGTTATCTATGATTTTCATTGATGAATTTAACATCAATTAACTCATCTTCCCTCCCCAACTCATCATACGTTAATCAGGGAATTATCATACGGCCTAGTTCTACTTCTAAAACTGAAAGCCTCGTTTTCCAAGGTATAAATATCGTAAATTCTTTTCGAATAGTCGCTGTTTATGAAGAATAGAAGGAAAAAATAATGTTGAATATGGAGATGCGATTATCGCTCTGAAGATTTTTTTCACTGATGTATGAAGGCGTTATACTGTGTTTTCAGAGTTTCCTTCAGAGTAAGCCTAAAGAAACGTTTTGGAACATGCGCGTAACAGGATTCTTAACAAGTCCATCAAAATCAAGCCTTTGATTAGGTACCAAGAGGTAAAAGTTCTCCTCAAGAATTGATAGTTATATTTACAACTGAAAGCCTCTTCTTTTAAGGCGGGGATGAAATATGAAAGGCTTATAAGCTCTCTCATTTTAATTATTCCTTGATGATGAGTCAATCGTAAATTGTTGTTGCCCCTAAGCCAGCGTGGGATGCGGGGAACGCGACCACTCATATAAGCTTATAAGCAGTGATGGGGGGATCCCTGGCCGCCCCGACTGCCCCGCAGAGGACAGATGTAGACCCGAATAGATGCGGGGAACCAGTGAGCCGCCTAAAGGGAACCCCCACCCTTCAGGGCAGGGAGGAGGTCAGATATCTACAGAAAATTTTTCTTTCTGCCCAAATTTTCCTGGTTCTCAATGGAACCGGCTTTCCCAAGCTAGGTGGTTTAGCTAGGTGACTGTGTGTCTACGTGTCATTTTTTGAACTTCTTCACTTTTTTACTGGTGGTATGGTTGTTTTTATGTTATAGCTTTATAGCTCTAACATTTCGTCTGGTTTTATAAATCTTCTGTACCATTTATCGTATAATTCAGGCGTCACTATGTGTAGCTCTATTGGTGCATACACGAGTTCCTTGTATACTCCGACCATAATGTCATACTTTATATTAATTTTTTCTGTGATAACGAGAATATCTATATCGCTGGAGGCCGTGTATTCTCCCCGCACAACTGAGCCAAACACGATTACTCTTGCTTGAGGGTCGTAGAGCTTTATTATCTCCTTCACTTTTTTAGCAATCAATAAATAGTTTTTCAGATACTCAAGCTTTGATTCATATTGAGTTGACAATAGGCTTGAACACCTCGAGTACGAATCTGCTTATATCCTTAACCTCCTCGGTAGTATACGTATATGGCAAATACCTCGAGGATATATATGCTTCCTCCAGTCTTGCAATATAGTGGAGGTTCTTAATATCATTGACCAGCACAAGTATATTTGGGTTTAATTTACCAAGCTCTCTAATCAACTGTCTGAGAGAATGTGTTCTGGGATAAGAGCCAGTATAGACAAGCAGTTTATATTTCAGTATAAGTTGACAGTACTGTTCTAGGCTGAATAACGCGATGTCTGGTTCCCCCTCTTCGATTAGGCGTTGAGCATTTTTAAGGAACGACTCAGCCCTCCTCTTCAGTAACTCTGCTTCTTCAAAACTCACATTAAATCCCTATAATCAATGATTACAGCGATATATTTAACTAACTATTATAACAGCGATGCTCGGCTTATATTAAATCTTCGTGTATAATCAAGCTATGTTTGTCCTAAAGGAATATTTATAACAGGGATAATCGATAGAGCGGCAGCAACATTGCTTTTTCCACAGGCTCTTTCTAGGCCGCACTTGTTTGCATAGAGCTTCAAGTTATCAATGTAGTATAGGAAAACTTCTCCTGTTTGTTCCTCGCACCTTATTCTCCAGTACCTCTTCGTATCCCTCCTCACCGCCTCTTCTCTGTCATTAATTATTCTCAGCAACTCGTTCCTCGAGCAGCTCTCGATAGCTCTCAGAGCCCCATTAACTGAAAACTCGTACGTATCGAGCACTGAGTAGTCAGCTATTCTCATGTGGAGCTTCCAGTCCCTGGTGCCCAGTTTCTTACAGGTCTTAACTTTCTCCACACTCAGCTTATCTATAACATCACTATGCTTCTTGCTTATGACCATAATCGGCGAAATATAAACTGAAGCCATAATGAGGGCCTCAGCAAGCTCCTCTTCGAGGCCAGTGCATAAGGAAAACTCAGATGCAAACTCCTTAAGCTCAGCTATGGGATATGACAAAAGCCTAAAAGGCTTTCCCTCCATGTATTTTCGTAATCTATCTTGGTACTTATTGTAAGTAGTCGGCGTGACTCCTAGGTCCCTGTACCTAAATCTTTTAACCAGCCACTCCACTGAGCTCCACGCTCCCTCCTCGTCTAGGTCGAGGAGAACAACCCCGCGCAGGTTCTTGACTATTGCTGCGTAGCTGGAGAACAACTCGAGTCACATCATTAAGATTAGGTGATTCAAAGATACTTCTTCTTTTTCATAACTATTTGCTTTGAGATATTAAGCTTTAGGCTTGAAGCCCAAATAATTCCTGACTTACATATTAAGCCGCGATTTTCGATGAAGTGATTCTCAGGTGAAGCCTATTGGAAAATCGAGTAATGAGTTGATAAAGCTTGTTAGTTCAAAAAAGAGTTTTGATAAAAGAGTTAGCCGGGGAAGTTCTCGATTACCTTGTCCGCCTGTATTAGTCCACTGCCAGTAGCGTTTGGCCCCCACGTGTATGTAACCGTGTTTCCGCTTGGGTCATGCACAGTTGCGCTGTACCATGTTATTGGCAACGTTGAGCTCTCCAGGAGATTCTCAGCTAGTGTTTGGTTAAGGTCAATCTCGTTGTCTGTCAAGAGGTCCTTCTGCAGAACCAGGGCTAGAACCCCGCTGACGTGTGGCGTGGCCGTGCTGATGATCGTCTTCTTCGGCGTGACCCCGAGCCTGCTCCTCGCAGTCACGATGTTGCAACATGTTGGGCTTGAGGAAACCAGCAAGCTGCGTCTACATGAGTCTCTCTACATGGTGCTCATACCTGCAATAGCTGTTCCCATAACACTAGCATTGATACCAGATTATCCTCCAGGATTAGGTGTCGTGTTTAATGAGAGTGTTCGAGAGCTAGTGGCAGTATTATTCACGATGGGCTCGTTAGCGCTAATAACGCCAATAATTGTAGGATTTTCCCTCAAGCGACCTCAAAGCGTTCATGGACACGACTAACGTAGCATCGCTCGTAGCGCTGGCTCTCGGGGCCCCGGGGGCTGTACTACACTTCGACCGGGATGTACGCATCTAATATCGAGAGGGTTGTAGACAACGCATTAAACCACGTCAGGGTCTGGAGGAACCTGATCAACTACTGAGACCCTGTGCTAGAGGCCGAGCTACGCAGGTCCGCTAGGCACCGGGTCTCAGACTACCTATCAAAGATACTGGGGTTTGCGAGGTCGCTTGAAGACTGCGATTCAGATGTCTTCGAGTTACTGGCTATGAGCGTTCACGAGCTCTACAGGGGCTTGAAGAGGTTCGCGTAGACGGTGGTGTTGGTTACGGCCACAGTTGCCATGGTTCTGTGCTAAACGCCAAGGTGTTGCGCATTGAGGTCGCCGTGAGCCTGGTGCAAGCTGTCTTAAGCTACACGTTCACCATATCATACGGCTACGTGGCCTCCAAGCCGGTCCTTGGTAGGAACGCTTCAACCCTGATACCAGCGCTCACAGCACTGCTATACACGTTGACACTATAGCAGACCAGCTTCAACGCGAGTCGACGTCAGGTTTTTAAGCTGTGAAGCGTAAGGGAAGAAAGAGGAGAGATCGGCTTGACTCAGATATATCCCGTAACAGCTCAAGTGATTTCTTTAACCCTCATTATAATTGGTTTTGTGTTATCTCTTGTTGGTGCGCTGGATCTAATAATGTCTATGTCTGGGCTTGTGAATAGTGTAATGCACAGCGGAAATGCAGACACAGATATAGGCGTAGGCTTGCTTAGAGGGATCCTCTCCCTAGTTCTTGGAGTTATCCTTATGTTTATCAGCTCGAAAACAAGCGAATTGCTCGAGAACGTTTATCACCATATTGAAGACGCGTTCCTCAAGTAACGTGGCAAGTCAGCGGTTGAAAGCTCTGCCTAGGGTAGCAACAGCGACCTGTAGATGCCTGGGTTTTTAGGCCCCTCTACTGAGACAAGGTGGCACTTGGAGCTCAATGTGTTTAGAGAGAGGCGAGCACGGCTTCAAGTGCGTGTTCGCCTATGGCGAGATAGGGAGCTCTCGCTACGTGTCTCTAAAGTGATTTATCAGTAGAGACGAGCTCTTTACACACTACTCTCAGACTGACATCGTGGTCGAGAGGAGCGAGGACAAATGTATCCTCTGCTACAGGGACTACAGCATCAAGGTCAAGGGAGGCGCGAAGACAGAGACCGTGCACGTAGAGTTCAAAGCAGAGCTAGAGAGGCTTCCAGAGTTTATTAATAAGGGATTCATTGAGTAGCTCGTCAAGGAGCGCGGAGCGTACATTGCTCAGAACATCATTAGAAACAAGTGTATATTATTGAAGCCTTGATTTACCCTTTTTAGCTGACGATTTCTATGTAGACCTCTCGCTCTCGTATACCCCCCTCCAGAGGTCGTTCAGCTCTAGCGGCAAGTAAACCAAGCACCTTTCTTGCCCAGGCTTGTTGGTCATCCACGTGATCTTCTTGGGGCCCAGCGGTATGAGCCCCTTAAATATGAACTCAACCGTGCTCTTACCCACAGGCTCCACCTTAGAACTAATGGGGGGTATTTAAAGCCAGCGCCCAAAGAGTTATCACGCTTAATTACTTATTAAGCAGTTGAAATAACAGGGGATTTCAAGGTGGAATTAGAGTTCACGCTCAAACGGGTCGACCGCGAACCGATCCACACAAGGGATGAGCATGCTAAAGCCGGTGGGGGAAACCCCGCGCGGGTTCAAATCCCGCCCCCGGCGCTCCTCCTTTAAATACCCAGATTAATCTTACTGGGCTACCATCCGGGTTCAACACTCCGCGTAAGGGTCATGAACTACTATGTGATTTACCTGGTGAAATCACGCCTGCTGGCCCCTGGTATACTAGGGTGAACGCTAGTGCCCTAAGCAGTGAAGCACGCAGGCTCATCCTCAAGAGGGTTAAGGGGAAGCTCGGGTTTGAGAAGACTCTTAGGGAACTTGGAATCGCCGGGCCTCGCTACACAACTACCTCCACGGGTTAGGGCTGTGCCGGATAACGTGGTTTACAGGGCCTTCCAATATGCCTCGAGGCGGGTGATATAGGTGGTGAAGTAATTAAGCTCTACTAGTTTTCTCTATATAGCGTGTTAGTGAGGAATTTACTCTATGAGGATCAAACCCACAATTGCAGCTATTAGCAGTAGTATTGGTCTTTTACCCAGTTTTATCTGGAATACTACTTCATCATCCATATATCCACCCTTATTGTACATAGCAGTTTTTACAGTAGGTATAATATAGGTTAAAAATTTTATTTAACAGATCTGTTGAAAAAACAGGATTATACCGATGAAACATTGACAATATTTTTACATAGATGCATAAATTAAAGTAACTACATAGATGTAGTGAATTTTAATGACGATCAAAAATAATTATCTAGTCTAAAGGTTGGACAATTATTTCTACATCAAGAGAATACGTGTTGAAACCTCGTTGAATCAAAAAATCAAAACCCCTTTTCAACACTGTCTTCGATTATTTCCTTCAAATCACCGGTCTTCGTGACCGGGGTGTGGTTTGCTTGAATTATCACGTCGTCCTCTCTGATCTCTCTTCTATAAGCCTGTGTCTGGTATGCTTTTAACGACTAGAAGCCCTTGCTTGATAGGGATGTCGTAAACGGATGCCATCGTGGGGTTTAGAGAAGTCACGTAAACCCCTATCCAAGCTCTTAACGGTTTTCCATATTTTTCAATCATCCCGAGGAATCTTTTCACGGTATTTATAGGTATGGCGAAACCTATGCCTTGAGCGAATGGTATTATGGCTGTTGTAACACCAATGGCTTCATCTTCAAGATTTATTAAGGGACCTCCGCTGTTGCCAGGGTTTATGGTTGCATCTGTTTGTATTAAATCTTCTAAAACCATGTTTTCCCCACAATGATTCTTCCTGTAGCGCTTACAATACCCATTGTAACAATATGTTGAAACAACCCTAATGGTGATCCAACTGCTAATACTATTTCGCCAACCTTAAGCTTGCTGGAATCCCCAGTTTCATAGGAGAACCATATTCTTCTGTTTCGAGAAGGGCTAAATCCCTGGTAGGGTCGGTTGCCACTATCCCTGCTCTGCTAGCATATCCGTCTACAAAGCTCACAGTAACCTTGGTTGCACCCTTGATTACGTGAGCATTGGTCACAACATAGCCTTCCCCTTACATAATAAGTATGGGCCTCTTTTTCTGAGAGCATCTGTGTCGTCACTGGAGAAGATTCTATATAAGGCGTGGTACGATAAAGGTAAGCTCACGCAGCAAGTCATTGATGGCTACAAGTACCCTCTAAACAACCGTGACTGGGACAAAGGCTTGTACTGGGTAATGAAGTACCGGAGAACAGTGGATATAAACCTGAACAGCATAAAGGGCGCCCGTGCTGGTCATACACTGCATACACTATGAGATTGTCCCGCACGAGGAAGGAGAACAGCTATGCTCTTTGCTGAAGAACTCCACGATACAGCTACTGGATAACTGCAGCCACCTTCCACACGAGGAAACACCCGAGGCCACCCTGGAGATAATGCTGAGGTTCCTGGGCATAGGTGCTGAGGAAAAACCTGGTGCGTAGCTCAGCACGTAGGAAAAGAGATTTAAAACAAGCTGATAAAACCTTAAGGCACTGCCCGCTTGTATTTGTTAAGCGCCTTATTATTATTTCCTTTTATATATTATTCAAAGGTAAAGCTCTTCCTTGCTTCCGTTTTTGAGCTAATCTACAGAATTATGTTTGCGAGGAGGTAGGCCAGTGCTCCAAGAACAAAGGCCGTTGCTATCATGAGTATTGTTGCGATAATGGCGTATTTTGCTCTTTTTGACTCCATATATACAACCGCTAGGGTCGCCAAGCATGGAACATACAGAGTAGTGAAAAGAGCCAGTGCTATCAGTGATGGGGCAGTTAATCCTAGGCTACTAACAGCTTCCTGTATAGATGAGGCTCCAGTAGCCGTCATAAGTGCTGAGATAACGAGCTCCTTTGCCAGGAAACCTGTTATCAATGCGTAGGCAGCTATCCATGAGCTCTCCCCGCTTATTCCGAGGGGCTTTAGGAGAAAGGAGAGCTTCTGTGAGCCGGAGGCAACTATGCTGTTATTAATATCGCTTGTGAACGAGAGATTCGTTGTTATGTGCTGGAGGCCCCACGAGATAATGCTTACAGCGAATATGATTGTGCCGGCCTTGGCTAGGAAGTGCTTGACGTTGTGCCACGTGAACCACCATACAACCCTCGCGTATGGCCTGTGGAGAGGAGGTATCTCCAGCAGTAGCTCGATCTCCTCTTTCCGCTTCTTGCTTGCAAGCTTGTATGAGGCGTAGCTTAGAGTGGCGAATACAGCGAAGGATACCAGGTATACAAAGGGAACTAATACGCTTCCAGCCAGCCCGCCTATCCCTGTAGCTAGTGCTAAAAGAACAACAAGCCTTGCTTGGCAGGGAATGAAGGGTGTGAACATTATCAGCCTGAGCCTCTCACTGGCACTTGGAACAGCCCTAGTTGATAGAACGCCAGGAACGTTGCAGCCGAGGGAGAGAGTTACGGGCAGAATTGCGTGGCCGGAAAGACCTATTTTTTGTAGAATAGCGTGTGTCCCTATAGCGAGCCTCGGGAGTATTCCGCTGTCCTCCAGGGCTCCGAGCACGGCCATCACAATGACTATGAGCGGGAGGAACACCAGCACCGCTGCCACTCCTCCAAGTAACCCCTCAGTTATGAATGAAGCCAGCATTGTTTCTCCGAGCCAATCGTAGATGATGCTTGATATATAATCAAAGAGCTTTTCGACCAGCCCGCTCAGCGTGTACTCCTCTATTCTTGATGCTAGCTCGCTTTGCCCAGCTCTCTCGAGGATTGCTGTGAGCGGATAGCCCGTGTTGACTATGAAGACCCCTATGAACAGCGCGAAGATGAAGAGAACAGAGATCGTCGCTGCCGCTACAGGGTTGTAGAGAACAGATGATGTCTTTCTTTTCTCCTCGACAACAGCTTTTACAACTGCCCCCTTAACTATGCTTTCTTGTATGTAGCTTATCTTCTTCTTGGAGACGAGAACAACTATGTCCTCACCAATCCTTCTCCTGCACTCTCTCCTTATCTCCTCAAGCTCTTTGTACCTTTCAGCTAGGCTTTTAGAGAGTATTTCCTCAATCTCCGGGTCGCCCTCGAGATACTTGAGAGCAAGCCACCGCGCTGGGTAAGGGGGAGGATTCTGTGCCTCTCTGACTATCTGCTCAACTGACGATATGAATGGCTCGAGCTCACCGTAGCTTATGGTGAGGGGTCTTCTATCCTCGTTACTGATTCTCAGTATGGCCTCGAACAGCCTGTCTAGGCCAATCTTCTTGATAGCTGACACAGGTACCACGGGTGCTCCGAGCCTCTTCTCCATTAGCTCATAGTTTATGTGTACCCCCTTGCTGTGAGCAACATCTGTCTTCGTAACTGCAATCACTACTTTGCCTGTTATCTCGAGGACCTCGAGGGCGAGGATAAGCGTTCTCTCGAGGTTTAGGGAATCAACGAGAACAACAGCTACATCTGGCCTGGCCTCGAGGAGAAAGCTCCTCGCAACCCTCTCCTCAAGCGTGACTCCCGTTAAACCATATATGCCAGGGAGATCGAAGAACTCTAGCTCATATTCGTTGTGCATAACCGTGCTTTTGTTTATCTCAACGGTTGTTCCAGGCCAGTTAGATACAATTGCGTTTCCCCGTGCAATAATGTTGAACAGCGTTGATTTACCGACGTTTGGCTGCCCGACGAGGGCAACTGTTATCCTCAAGACTCATCGACTCTGACGAGAATTTTCCTCGCGATCCCCCTCCCAATAGATATCTCGGTGTCCCCTACCCTGACTATGAGGGGGCCGAATCCCCTGTTGAAAACGACCTCGAGCTTTGAGCCGGGAAGAACGCCCATCTGGTAGAGCCTCCTCACCCAGCCATCACCGTTTATTTGGAGAACAGTTACTCTTGACCCCTCCCTCACGCTGTCGAGGCTCACTGCCTCCATTGCTGCTCACTTCTCTTCTTACTGGTTATTGCTCATCGATAACCACTTATCTATATGGATAAAGGGTTTGTGGGAGTTAATTAAGCATAGACATATAGTATATAGATAGAGCTTTGCTCAAGACATGCTTTTTAACCAGCGCTTCCCTATATCTTGTTTCCCGGGACTCATAGTTGGATTGCATAGGCACGCTTGGAAAGAAGGCCCTCGTGGTAGCTGCTGGTGGAGGGGGAGACATAGCCTCAGCCGTGATGATAGCTAAGGCTCTTGAAAGGCTCGGGGCCAGAGCAGTTCTCGGCTCAGTCGCGTGGGAGAGGTACATATACGATGACCTGCCCGGGCCTATAAGAATAGATGAGATTAGGAACGCCATTGAGCTGGGGGAGGGCTACGCCCTCATAAACGCTGGTAGCTACGCTGATAGGCAAGGCAGAAGAGTTGTCTTCCAGGCCGCTATGGCATCAGCAGCAATCAATGAGCCAATATACATAATTGATCTTTACAGCGGGGTCAAGGGATTTTACAGAGCTATAAAAGCAATAGCTGAGAGGGAGGGGGTGGATTTCATCATAGGTGTTGATGCCGGCGGCGATAGCTTGGCGAGCGGTTGCGAGGATGACCTGTGGAGCCCGCTGTCGGATTGGATTGCTCTTGGGGCTTTGGCGCTGGTTGACGGCTACCTTGCTGTTCACTCCCCGGGAAGCGATGGTGAGTTGAGCCAGGAGTACGTGCTCGAGAGGGTGGACTTCTTCGCTAGGATGGGAGGCCTCGTTGGCGCTAGGGCAATGTGCAGCGAGGATGCATCGTTGCTTGAGAGAATACTCAGCTATGTTGGGAGCGAGGCATCAAGGATACCTCTCCTAGCCTTAAGAGGGATGAGGGGGGAGGTAAGCATAAGGAACGGGAGCAGGAGGGTTAAGCTAAGCCTTCTCAGCACGTTCACCTTCATTCTCAAAGCGAAGATCGTGGCTGATAGCATTGAGCCCGTGAGGGAAATCATGAACACGGATAGCCTGTATGAGGCTAGGGGGATCCTTAACAGCTACGGTATATACACAGAGCTCGACCTGGAGGAGGACTTGCACAGCAAGGGGCTGAGGTCAAGCGATGTTACGGGCCAGGTGCTGCTGGACACGTGGCTCAGAGGGAGGGAGAGGGTTAGGAGAAGCGCCTCGAGGAGCTACTGCTCTAAGCATATAAGTAATGAAAAATTAAATTAGATGTAATGCATGCTCAGTGGATAACCGCTTCTTCATCGGTTCTCCTCGCTTTCCCCGAGAACCTCATCATCAATAAATAAAGAATAGCTCCCACCTAATTACCCTTTAAAGCCCTCTTACTCCAGGCCAATCATTTTTCTTAACAGGTAGTTGCTGGACAGCTCATAGCCAATGGTTGACTCGTGTCCGTGGCCTGGGAGAACCCTTGTGCTTTGCGGTAGCTTAGCTACTTTTCTTAGCGATTGGGCCATTAGCTCCTCGGATCCCCCAGGCAAATCCGTTCTCCCAATGGTGCCCCTGAAAAGGATGTCGCCCGTGAAGAGCAGGTTCTCTATGTGTATGCATATGCTTCCCGGGCTGTGGCCAGGCGTGTGGATGATCCTTGCCTCCTTATTGCCTAGGGTGAGCTTATCGTTATCGCTTACTGTTTCTATGCTCGCCGGCTCAACGAACTTCTCGTTGTAGAACTGCTCACCATAGATCGATGACCTCCTCATAACGGTGATGTCAGCCTGGTGAATATATGCCCTTGCGCCCAGGCTATCCATTAGCCTTGAAACGTAGAAGACGTGGTCGAAGTGACCGTGGGTAAGAACGATGAACCTGACCTTAACCCCCAGCTCTCTTATTGCTTCTAGAACCTTATCCGGCTCAACACCGGCATCAACTATGAATGCCTCATCCCCCTCATAGACAATGTAAGTGTTTGATGCCAGTGGGCCCCCAACCATTCTTTTGTAGGATACCAATCTCTTCCCCTCGTGATTGGTAATGATAGACATTATTATCAGCTGCTTCATGGATAATGACTTTTATTGCTCCTGATTGTTGCTGAGCAGGTATTTATTGATGAGCATACACGTTATTTCTTACTAGCTATATGGTGAGCCGTGCATGAAGGCAGTTGTCACGGGGGCTACATCTGGCATTGGCCTCGAGCTAACTAGGATTCTCTGCGTGGAGAGAAAAGCAACTGTCCTTGGGGTTGGGAGAAGCGGTGATAAGCTGAGCGAGCTGGAAAGCGCTTATGAGGGATGCTTTATCCCTGTCAAGGCTGATTTATCGAGCCCTGAGGGAGTTGAAATAGTTGCATCAGAGGCCAGGAACAAACTCGGCGAGATAGACCTCCTAGTGAACAACGCTGGCTTCGGCCTTTACAAGAGGCTTCTCGAGCACAGCGATGAGGAGGTTTACTCGATGATAAACACTAACTTCGCCGCCCCAATAGTGCTGACAAAGAAGCTTGCTCCATACATGAAGAGAGGCTCCACAGTAGTCTTTGTTGTTACCGCGGGCGTTCACGTGCTTCTTCGTTCCCTACCTCTGTATGGGGCATCGAAGATAGGCCTTCACTACGCTGTCAAGGCCCTAAGGCATGAGCTGGGGGAGAAGGGGATAAACGTGTTAGCCGTGTACCCAGGAGCAGTTAAGACTAGGTTCCACGAGAGAGGAGGGAGAATAATTAAGAAAGGCGCTGAGCCAGGCCTCGTTGCCCGCGAGATAATGAGGGCGGTTGATAAGCGTAGAAATGAGCTATATGTTCCTAGGTACCTTGCTCTGGCCAAGGTGCTATCGTGCTTTCTCCCAGTAGTTGAGGGCCCAGCCGGGGACTAGCACATGTTTTCTCCAAGCAAAGATATTTAACCCGAGCCTGACCTTTTTTATTACCAGCGCTGATTAAACATGTCCTTTACCCCTCCCCTCCTCGCGAGGCTTCTCGAGAGCGATTCCGATAAAGAAGTTCTGGATAAAGCGAGGGAGATGCTAGCTGAGCTTTTGTTGCCCAGGAGGATAACGGGGGAGGTAGTAGCAAGGTACGTGAGGAAGGCCCAGAGGAATGGGGCCTGGAGAGCCCTAAGCGCGGAGGGGAGGGCACTGTTGCTCGTCGCGAGGCTATGGGGGGAGATTAGGTCCCCTCTCCTCAGGAAGATAATTTGTAACCTACTCGTCGAGGTTGAGCTTCACACAACTCGTGGAAAAGCTGTTTTCCACGGGCTACTCATACAGCTCAAAAGAATAGCAATGGGCATGAGAAAGGTAGCTCTGGATTTAAAGACATTGCTTGTTGAGGGCTTATCATACATAAACAGGCCATTGCTTTATAGAAGCGGTGATTAGTAAAAGCAAGATGTTGGGGGTTTAGCGAGTAAATGAGGGTTCTCGTCACTGGTGGAGCCGGGTTTATTGGTAGCCACCTTGTTGATAGGCTTGTGAGCGAGGGCTTCACCGTAAGGGTGGTCGATAACCTAAGCAGCGGCAGGATTGACTACATAAAGCGCCACGTTGATTCCGGTAGAGTGGAGTTCGTGCTTGGTGACCTCAAGGACTCCTTCGTTGCTATGAGGGCCGCGAGCAACGTTGATGTTGTCTTCCACTTCGCCGCTAACCCCGAGGTCAGGCTGAGCTCAACAAGCCCTGAGGTACACTTCAACGAGAACATACTAGCCACGTTCAATGTTCTCGAGGCAGTGAGGAAGCTTGGCGTTAGGGAGCTCGTCTTCGCTTCATCAAGCACTGTTTACGGGGAGCCCGAGGACATGCTTGTTGATGAGTCAGCTCCTTTAAGGCCTGTGTCCGTTTACGGAGCTAGCAAGGCCGCCTGCGAGAGCCTTATTCACGCTTACTCCAAGCTTTATGGGATAAGGAGCGTTGTCCTGAGATACGCGAACGTTGTTGGTCCCAGGCTCAGGCACGGGGTTATCTATGACTTCATAAACAAGCTTTTATCTAATCCAGGGGAGCTCGAGGTCCTGGGGGATGGGAAGCAGGCTAAGAGTTACATATACATTGTTGACGCGGTTGAGGCAACCCTCATTGCGTGGAGGAGGAGTAATGCTTACTACGATGTGTTCAACGTTGGCTCTGGTGACTACGTAAGTGTTGATGAGATAGCTGATATAGTGGCTGATGTAATGGGAATAGATAGGCCTGTGAAAAAATACAGGCCTGTTCTCCACGGCGTTGGTTGGCCTGGGGACGTCAAGAGGATTGCATTGAAAATAGATAAGCTGAGGGGGCTGGGTTTCACGCCTAGGATGAGCTCTAGAGAAGCTGTAAGGGAGACAGCGAGGAGGCTCCTCGAAGAGATAGTTAGCGAGAAGGGAGGGGCTGTCAAGCATATATAGCCATATATAGCTTTGATAAACAATTAGTTGTTTATGGAGGCATTCTGGATTGATAGTAGCTATTCCATGCATAAGGGCTGGAGAGAGGCTTTACGTTAGCCTTCACTTCGGGCGGTCACCCCTCATAGCGTTTGCTGAGGTGGATGAGAGGGGGTTCAGGATAATCGAGGTAGCAATGAACCCATACGCTACTCATGAGCATGGGAGGGGAGCTGGGATAATAGACTTCATCGCTTCGAAAGGTGCTAGCGCCGTTATTGTATCAGGCATTGGTGGGATGGCCTACGAGAACTTAAGAGCCAGGGGGATAAAGATATACTACGCTCCCGATGAACATGGTAAGCCACTGAGCGTTGAGAGGGCCCTGGAGCTCCTGGTTAATAATCAGTTGGCTGAGATGGAGGAGCCAATCGGCCACCACGATGAGCACGAGCATGGGCATGGTCACGGTCACGGGCACCATTACTGATGAATACCTGTTTGGTTTCTAACGGGTGCTTTTGAATTGGATATTGTGCTGAGGCCAATAGGCTACGTTAGGCACGGTTACAGCGATGACTACATAAGAAGCATTATGGGCGGGGTTGAGGGCTACATAGAGGTTCTTCCGGAGTACGCTGATGGATTAGCGATGATAGAGGGCTTCAGCCACCTCATAGTGATTGCTTATTTAGACAAGGTCGGGGAGGAGGCGAGAAGGGTGCTGAGGGTGAGGCACAGGAGGCTGGCGAGGCTAGGAGTAAGGATAGATGATTTACCGGAAGTGGGGGTGTTCGCCACTGATAGCCCACACAGGCCCAACCCGTTAGCCCTTAGCATAGTTAAGCTGCTGGCAGTGGAGGGAAACAAGCTGAGGGTATCTGGACTAGACCTCTTCAACGGGACACCGGTGCTTGACATAAAGCCATACGAGCCGAGCAGAGCAATAAAAGAAGTAGAGACGCCGTCGTGGTACAGAGAGCTGGAGAGAAGAGCGAGGGAGAAGCTGGGAGCAGAAGGGCCATTATAGCTAATGAAAAAAAAGACAAATGCATAAAACAGTACTTCTCAGAATAAACTGAGAAACCGGTCATTATGGATTTGCTTTTAGCCCTAGCCATAGCTTTAGCGTTACTACACTTTAGTTTCCCTCTCTCATATTACTTTTATTTGAAAAGAAAGTGGCTGTACAAGCCCTGGGACATAAGGAGGGATCCATCCTACAAGCCAAGAGTATCGATAATTGTTCCCACCTACAACGAGGCTTTGCTTATCGAGTCAAAGCTTGATGACATAGCGAGGCAGGATTACTCGAAGGACCTCGTGGAGATCATCGTTGTCGACTCTTCTAGCACTGATGGTACCCTGGAGGCCGTTAAGAAGTGGATTACTAGTCGCAGAGGTGTCGAGGTCAAGCTTATTGAGGAGAGTGTTAGGAGGGGTAAAGCTCACGCTCTAAATAAAGCCCTTGAAGTCGCTACGGGAGATGTAGTCGTTATTACGGATGTTGACTCGGCGTGGCCGTCTAGAGATACACTGGCAAGTGTTTTGTCGTGGTTTAGCGACTCACTAATTGGTGCGGTTACGTGTCTCAAAGTTCCTGCTGGAGAGAGATTTATTGGTGTTGAGAGGAGTTATAGAGATTACTACAATGTCATCAGGCTTGGCGAGAGCAAGAAGTTCTCGACACCAGTGTTTCACGGAGAGCTCGCGGCTTTTCGTAGAGTTCTCTTAGTGAAGCTAGGCGGGTTTCCAGTGGATATTGGTGCCGATGATAGCCACACCGCGACGCTAATGGCAATTAGTGGTTTTAGAGCAATAGCTGTCGACAACGCTCTCTGCACGGAGCTAGTCCCGAGGAGAGGGTACCATATGTGGAGGATTAGGAGAGCACAGCACCTAATACAGCACTTTGCTAAAGCCTTAGGCTTACTATCAAAGGCTTCAAGAGAATTCAAGCTGATTCTACTGGCTGAGGCATGGTTACACCTTTTCAACCCATGGCTACTGTTAGTAGTAGCGATAATCCTGCTATACAAAGCGTCGATGGGATCGCTAGCAGCGTTTGCATTGCTGGTAGCGGGGGTAACACTACTCACACTAAAGCCCTACAGGACGTGGGTAGCGACACAAGCATACTTAATCACGGCAACCATTAGGAACCTATGGACAAAAGAAATAGCTTGGGAAAAGCAGGAGAAGAGCTGATTAATAAGCAGATGAAGGGATAACAAAACGAGGATTCTTTTCATAACACCATCCTACTACCCACATATAGGAGGCGTAGAGTATGTAGTTAAATCTATCTCGGAGAGACTTGTTAATATGGGCCGTGAGGTAACAGTGCTAGCTGGAGAACCAGATTTAGATAGACCACGAGAGGAAGAGCTAAATGGCGTGAGGGTTGTTAGGTGGCCTACATGGAGCCCTGGCGGAGCATATCATTTCCCAAGAAGGAGAAATAATTTAGAGGACCTACTTAGAGAGCTTGTTGGAAAAATAGATGTTGCTCATATTCACAATGTCCATAGCATCTTCTCTGTATATTTGCTTAGAATTGTTAAGCAGACAGGTGTCAGGGTCGTTGTAACGCCTTATTATCATGGCTCTGGCCACACGGTTTTCAGAAGATTTCTATGGATATATTGGAGAAGATATGTCAAGAACCTGCTGAGAGGCAGCGTTGTACATACAGTCTCTAAGCTTGAGGCTAGGCTGGTAGGCAAAGACTTCGGCATCAACGCTATACCTATTGAGAATGGTGTTGAAGAGTGGATAAGAAACTTAAAGTGGGACCCACAGGGATACGTGCTTTATAGTGGCAGAATAGAAAAGTACAAGAACATAGAATTGCTGGCAAAGATTGTCAAGGTCCTTAACAATGCTTATGGATTTAACCTCGAGTTAAAGGTTTTCGGTAAAGGCCCATATATAGAGGAGCTTAAGAAGACTATAAAAGAGCTTGGAGTTCGGTGCGAAACAGGGGATTTCAAACCTTTTGAGAAATATATAGAGACTCTTTCTCACTCAACGCTTTTTGGGCTATTATCCGAGAAGGAGTCTTATCCTCAAAGCATCAACGAGGCAAACGCGATCGGGGTGCCGGTAGTTGTTGCTAAACCATGGGGCCTTAACTTTGAGGGCAGGAAGAGGACACTAATAGTTGATCTACATCAGGATGCAGAGGAGATAGCTGCTAGTGTTTCTGTATTTTTAAATAGGGCTTCGCAAGAAGAGAAAAGCTTGGTACCAACATGGAGTGAGGTAGCTCTGGAATACATGAGGAAGCTTTATGGTGGATAGAATGAAGGTCCTGGTTACCGGGGGAGCAGGATTCATAGGAAGCCATCTTGTCGATAGGCTTGTTCGCGAAGGTTATGAGGTTAAAGTGATAGACAATCTAAGCAGCGGCAGGATAGAGAACATTAAGCACCATATAGATGCAGGCAAAATTGAGCTAATCATAGGTGACTTGAAGGACCCGGAGACAGCTTTAAAAGCAGTTGAGGAAGCCGATGTAGTTTTTCATTTCGCTGCTAATCCTGAGGTCAGAGTGAGCACAACAAATCCAGATGTACATTTCAATGAAAACGTTGTGGCGACATTCAATCTCTTAGAAGCTATGAGGAAGAAAAACATAAAGGAATTAGTGTTCGCATCCTCAAGCTCTGTTTACGGAGAGCCAGACGAGATACCTATAGAGGAGAACGTGCCAATAAAACCCGTATCCGTCTACGGAGCGAGCAAAGCAGCATGCGAAGCGCTCATACATGCTTACTCAAAGCTATATGGGGTTAAGGCTGTTGTTCTGCGCTACGCAAATGTTATAGGGCCGAGGCTAAGGCACGGGGTGATATGGGACTTTGTAAACAAGCTGCTTAGGAACCCAGCGGAGCTGGAAATCCTTGGGGACGGTAAGCAAGTTAGAAGCTACATATACATAAATGACGCTGTGGAAGCAACTATAACCGCATGGAAAAAGACGGAGGCAAGCTACGAGGCATACAACATAGCCTCGGAGGACTGGATAACTGTAGATGAGGTAGCAGAAGAAGTAATCAAAGCGATGGGCTTAAGCAACGTGAAAAAAGTATACAAACCAGTTCTCCACGGAGTTGGGTGGCCGGGAGACGTAAAGAGGATAGCACTAAAAATAGACAAGATAAAGAAGCAAGGATTCAAACCAGCGATGAACTCAAGAGAGGCAGTAAGAACAACGGTAAGAAAGCTTCTTGAGGAAATAGACGGAATTCATCGCTGAGCTCCTATGAAGATAGCCTTGATTAGGAGAGGTAACATAACACAGTTGGATGGTGTCAACAGGTTTATTGCTCTATTAGCGGAGGGCTTGAGGAAGCTCGGTCACGAGGTAGAGGTCTTTAGCTGGTGCTATAGAGGTATTGACAGAGAGAGGCTAGAGGAGTGGTTCAAGGAAATCCATGGATTAGATACAACAATACCTATTCATACGCTCCGTAAAGAGCCTTGTGGGGATGGCCCGTGGATTAGGATAGCTCTTGACTGGTTTTTCGAAGGATCAGCAACACTTCGAGAAGGTAAATTCGACATTGCTATTGTGAATGGTGTTGTTCCCCTTAGGTTTAAGCCTAAGATAGCTGTAAATCACGGAATAACGCTTAAGGCGAGCAAGCCCTATCTATATGTTGTGAAGTATCTTTACAAACGATATGACAAGGTTATCTGCGTTAGTCACAAGCTTAGAGAAGAGGTTAGAAAGATTCTAGGGGTAGACTGTGAGGTTATCCCCCTACCTATGAAGCTAGAGCTATACAAACCTAGAAGCATTAATGAAAGGAAGAATATTATGATCCATATCGGCGGAGCCTCTGTTAAGAATCCTCATATAAGTGTCGAAGCATCAAAAATTCTGAAAGAAAGAGGTTACAACATTAGGCTTATGCTCATCGGTTCTTCAAGAGTTCAGTCAGACAATAATGTTGAGCAATGTCGTGCTACACCTAAAGAAATAGCAGAAATACTCTGTAAAGCAAAAGCGTTGATTCTTCCATCAAGCTATGAAGCTCTTCCCTATGTTGTTTTAGAGGCTATGGCTTGTGGAACCCCCGTAGTGGTCTCTAGTGCTGTACCGGAAGAGGTTGTTATTAACAACTTCAATGGTATCAGGGTAAACAGCTTTAACCCCCCGGACTATGCAGATGCCTTGGAGAAGCTGTTAACAGATGAGGAGCTGTGGCTAAAGCTATCCAGAAACGGTCTCGAATTCGTTAAACAGTTTGACTATGTAGAGATAGCCAAGAGGCACGTTAGCATTGTTAGTGAATTGCTATGAATGCTAGAGAGGCTTTGCTAAGCGTTAAAGAAGTTGTTGAGAGGTTTGGTGATTCGAGGGCCGTTCACAGCTACTACCTCGAGTTTGGTAGGAGGTTAGAGGTTCTAAGGCTTGTTGAGGAGTACTGTAGGCGGGGCTCAACGGTCCTGGATCTAGGTGCACAGCCCTTTATAGTCTCTTGTGCTCTTAGGAGGATGGGTTACAATGTCATCGTTTTTGATGTTGATCCAGAGCTCTATATGAGGATTGCAAAGGCTTGCAACGTCGATGTTGTTAGGTGCGATCTTGAGAGGGAGGAGCTAGGTATTAGCAATGCTGACTGCGCTGTTTTTTCAGAGGTTTTAGAGCACTTACATTATTACTACGCGCCCCTAGTCCTAAACAAGATAAATAGGGCTTTGAAGCCTGGAGGAGTATTAATATTAACAACACCAAACATAGCTTCGCTATTCAGAAGGCTAAGGCTGTTGCTAGGCATTCAACCTATATACCATTACCACGTGAGGGAGTACACGATGAAGGAAGTGGTATCACTGCTTAGGGAAGCAGGATTCGAGGTGATAAAGGCTTATTACTCTATAGTAGACGATTTAACGCTTATTGATGCTGATCCAGAAGAGCATCTAATGATCTCAAGCTTCAAAGACCTGGTGAAGATTGTTTTAAAGAAGCCTACAAAGCTGAACACCTTAAGGCTCTTAGCATACCCCATGGTAAAGATTAGACCAAGTCTGAGACAACTAATGGTATTCGTTGCAGTGAAGGCTCGAGAACCAACGGTAGAGGTACTGGAGAGATGGAGATGAATGAGTTACGTCGCAAAGCACATAATGCTGATATTGGCCAAGGACGAATATATAATAGCAATAAGTCGATGTAATGTTTAACAACTTATAGGTTCACACAACCTGAACTTATGAAGTTATGGAGAAAGATGTTGAGGATTAGGTGACAATAGTGTCTACAGTGTTTCTTGATAGGATTTTGAGACCTATAGATGAAGCATTGAACATACAGGGGCTCCCATTAACAATTTACCTCATTCTCGTGTTTGGAGCTACCCTCATTCTCACACTCATCTTATCAAGCATTACATCTGTTAATAAGCATAGAAGCAGGGGCTTCTGGTCTTCTTTAAGCAATACGACTATTGCCATAGTGCTGATTAACATAGTTTTGTTATTGGTAGGCATCAGCTTATCTGTCAATGCTTTCCATTACTCTTCACTAGCTGTTTTCTCTATGCTTATAATTCCAATATCTCTCTATGCATTGGCTGTGACAAAAACAAATAACAATAAAAACACGGGATTAAGAACACTGGCTTTGATTCTAGCAATACTAACAATCTTTGTTTTTGGATCAAGAGACCTTATCTATGGTGTGGAGGAGCAGGAGACAACGTCTGACATGATAAACATCATTTTCAATGGATACTTCAGGTGGTCTATCCATGGCTCACACTATGATTTAGCTCCTCTAGATGCGATACTAAAGGTTATGCTTAGCTACATCACTGCCGATACCATCTTTAGCCCTATTCTAGCCTCAGTAATGTATACATGCTACGGCTTAGCAACATTTCTACTAGTCTACGTATCTGTGAAATCAGTTGCAGGTAGCTTCAGCTACGCCCTGGCTATAACGCTCTTAGCCATGCTATCCTACCCCTACTCACCGCTACTAGGCTTAAGCACGCCTCCTGCCCCACACGCACATCTACTGGCTGTAGCGGCCCTAGCTTTTGTCATGTGGTCTCTACTGGGGTATAGAGCCTTTACGCTCAGCGACTACTTTGTCATGATACCGCTCCTTTTATCGTCTCTACTTATGCACTCGTCATCTCTTGGTCTAGTCCTCTACCTAGCGCTCCTCGTGCTTTGGCTAGCCTATAGGAAGGACTTGGCAAAACATAGGTATGTTCTCTCAGTACTCGTTCTTTCCCTAATAATATACTTCGGGAAGGTTATGTACACGGCATTTGCAACGGGCTTCGCAAATTATATACAGCTTTTGTGGGACTACGTTGTGAACGCCTTTAGAGAGAGGGAGATAGCTACAATCGCTACTCGAAACCCTGGCTACAGCGGGTTGCCGAGGGTATGTTTAACAGGCTTTGCAACTCTTCTAGGATATCTAGCAGGCCTAGCCCTCCCTATATTGATAAAAACGCTGAAGAAACGACAGCTTAGTGTGATGGAGCAGATATTTATATTGTCACTGGTACTCTACGGAGCATTTATACTGGCATCGCTATTAACAGGCTTAGGAGGTATCAGCCAGTCACGTATAGTACTGAATGGTGCTCAGCCGTACATGGAGCTCGCACTAGTGCTATATTTAGCGACGCTAGTGCTTAAGGAGAGCAAACTATACATTCTCATACCTCTACTAATATCGGTCCTAGTAACACTAATATCCCCTAATGCGCTACCGCAAAACTATACAATACCCATGGGGGGAAAAGCCGCAACCATAAACGATCACATAATTGCATATAGCTTCACGGGGCTTATAGATAGGTACTTCTTGATGCAACTTTATAGTACCTGTGGTGGCATTGGGAGAATTATCGCGTTTCAGGAACGCGGAGACATTGGTTATGGATTAGGCTCTACGATGGCGACAGTATACTACTTCATTGCCCCGAGAGCGGTTTCTGCAAAAAGCTACTGGGATCCATGTATAATGGCTATCTATGCATCCCCCAAAGACATAGATGGCTACACAATTAATCGTGTTTTCGACGCGTGGACCTATGGATTCTATGTCTATGTAAGGGTGTGATCATTGATATGAGGTTTGACGCACCATTAATTTCTATAGTTCTCACAACATGTAATTCGGAGAGTGTTGTAGAGAAGCCTTTAAAGGGCGTCGTTGAGCAGGACTTTCCGCTGAATGAAGTTGAGCTCATAATAGTTGATGATGGCTCAAAGGATAACACCCTAAAGATGGTGAAGGAGTTCGCTGTTCGTTACTCGAAGTTGTTCTACGATGTCAGGGTTGTTGTTCATGATAGAAACTATGGTGTTTCTAAAGCTAGTAATGATGGAATAGAGATGAGTAGAGGGAGGTATATACTCATTTTAGATCACGATGTTGTTATGCCTAGAGATACCCTTGCCAAGCTTCTACATTACCTCGAATCAGTGGATGAGAGAGTTGTTGCCGCCATACCTCTGCATAACCCAACATGTAAAGATATTATTAGTTCATGGGGGTACATAATCAGAAGGGGAAGGATATGGAGAACAAACGCCGTTACATCTTGTGCCTTGGTGCGAAGAGAGCTATTTGATGAGATAGGGCTTTACGACGAGACCCTGGGTCCTCCACACACAATTTATGAAGATATAGAGCTTGGTGCTAGAGCATTATCTAAAGGCTATGAAATACATTTGCTAGGTACATTAGAGGTTGTTCATGAGACATGCGATAAAGCTTCCTCAGAAGCTCCTACAACCACCACAAAGCAAGGCAACATCATAAATAAGGTGAAAGTATTGTTGAGGTACATTATGGTTCTCAAAGGAGTACTGAATCCGCGTTACAGATACGCACTAGTAAAGTATCTTCGTAGTGCACCCATTACGGAGAATATTAGGTGGTGCACATACATAGCACTATCAGTTTCATTCATTCCAACCATGATATTGATGTTTATGGGAATGTTTATGCCGCTATATACATGGATCCTAGCATCAGCAGTAGTATATTTTGATGCTGTACATCAGTATTGGAATGGTAAAGTACCACACATTTCACTTGCTTATGCGTTCATAGCATATGTATGGAGATTGATCCGTTCACTCGCACTAGTATTACCTGTAAATGCGTCAAGGCATTTAAGATTGGCTACAGGGAGATCTTGATGATGAGGAGTTTTCGTGAGGATTCTCTTTGAGACTATAGGCATTTTAGTACACTACAATTTTGCACTACCTCATTACTTAATCAGAATGAAAGAAGTTGAAGAGGTTAATCTATTGACAGGTCTATTTCCTATTATTATGGGAGGTCATCATTATATTTCTTGGTATCCGAGAGGAAAACTAAGGATAACTCTATACAGAAGTGGTATAGATTTTATTGACAAACTTAGTTTTAGCAGCGCAATTAAGAATAATGTATTGATTAACGTGATCCAAAAGCGCTATAATTACGATATTATTCATCTCAATACTACTGAGCATCTCAATGTCTTTGCAAAATTAAAGATCCCCAAATTATTTGTTCTTCACGGTTCCCCTGATTATGTAGATGAGCGTGGTTGTAGAACTCTAGAGAACGTACGCACTAAAGTAGACGCCTTCGTTACTGTGAGTTTCCATGCCGCTCATGTAGTACGTGATAAATGCGGTTTTGAACCTACTCATATCATTCATCACGGCGTTGATGTAGAATTGTTTAACCCACTAACATACTCTAAAAACCAAGCAAAGAGACTGCTTGGACTCCCATTAAATAAGAAGATTATTTTATGGAATGCAAGATTATCTCCCGAGAAGAAGATTGAGACCTTGCTTTACGCACTACCATATGTGGTTAAGGAGGTTAAAGATTTTCTAGTGGTTATCAAGACACGTACTGTTGTCAAGGATTACGAAGCCGAGGTTAAGAGGATCATAGATAGATTGAAATTAGGCAGATATATTGTATTTGATAAGGGTTGGACTCCTCTAAACAATATGCCTATGTATTATAGAGCCGCAGACGCTTTCGTTAATACCTCTATAACCGAGGCATTTGGTTCTCTAACAATGCTTGAAGCGATGGCTTGCGGAGTCCCCACTATAGCTAATAATGCTAGTAGTAACCCCGAGGCATTAGGAGACGGGGGTTTCTTGTACGATAGAAATAATGCTGTTGACCTAGCGGAGAAGGTATTGAAAGTCCTAACAGATGAGAAACACGCTGAACTACTAGGTTATAAAGCCTTTAAGAGAGTTTTAGATGAATTAGCTTTGCATAATATAGCTCGAAAATATCTATCGGTATATTCCTCACTATAGAGGCAATACGGTTGAGGGGTTTGTGATTGAAGGCATTAATAGAGGTCTTATCTACTATTATATTCACCAAGAGCCATGACTTCGGTCCAGCTATTCTCATAAGCTTTGATGTGGAGAGTCCTCTCGACAGTTATATCCGAGAGATTGATGTCGCTAAAAATATAGGGCATAGAAATAGGGTAGGTTTCAGAAGATTGTTAAGTGTCTCCTACACTTACGAAACTCCTTTCACACTCTTCGCCACTGGACACGCGCTACTCAAAGAATGTAGAGGCCATAGAACTCTCATAAGGATAGTGAGGGGAAATAAAAAGTATGGTTTCCGTGTTGGTGAGTACGATTGGCATTTTTTAGATCCTGCATCTAATTACGTAGAGTACCCGGAATTCTACTACGGTGATCTCGTCAAAGAAGCAATCAAATCTGGTGTTGAACATGAAATATCGTCACACTCGTTCTCGCATATACCCTACCCCTTGGTTGACGACGAGACTGCGGAGAGGGATCTCACCATGTCTATTGAACTATTGGAATCTTACGGGGTTAAACCGGTTTCGTTCGCCTTCCCCTATAATCTAGTGGGGAAAACACAAATTTTCTCAAAGCATGGATTAAGAACCGTGCGTGTAGGCCATAGAATGTTTCAAAACATAACATATAAAGACGGTTTGGTCATGGTGAAATCCGATATAACCGACTTTAGCGTAAATTCTCTACGATGGTGGATCAAAATAGTAGATCTCATGGTTAAAAGGAGAACTCTGCTAAGCTGGTATCTGCATCCAGCTACATTTTACGACGATAAAGCCTACAAACTCTTCGAGGAAATAGTGAAATACATGGCTAAAAAAGAAGCAAACTTTCTAACTTTTAAAAGTTTCTTATATCAGGTATCTCCATAGTTGAGAGTTGCCGATAGATGCTTTTTCCATTATAAAAAGCATAAAGGTAGCAACTATGGTTTCCGAATCATTGGTGGATGAGGAATTAGAAGGGCTCTCTTCATGTTAAAAAGCTTCTATGGATACCCAGAGTATAGGAATAAAATGCCTTTAAGTCACGAATTGTTCATATTTGTTCCTTTCTTTTGAAATCTTAGTGGTTGAGCATGATAATAATTGTTGATGGCCCCCCTGCCTCAGGAAAGTCAACGATAGCAACGTTCTTAGCGAAGAAGTTTAGTTGTAAGGTTTATAGTTTTAAGCGTCTCGGGTTTCTAAACCTCTATGCAGAGTTTTTACTTCATATAACACCTTCAGCGAATATGCACGGTAACGTGGGGAGGTCTGGGAGATTTAAGGTTTTACAAGTGGTGAAGCGAGAGAGAAGAGACCCTATATTACTTATTAATCCGAGATTTTTGGAGAAGACGACCTTTATCAATTTTCTATTGGAGGTTATCTACAAGTATGTGAGGTTCTCCCTACTCGTTGCATCAGCTTTAACGTCTAGGCGCATCATTGTTGATGAGTGGTTCTCTTTGGAGTGGGCGAATTATTACAATTTAATGTATTATAAGAAGGCGTTTAAGCCGAGGCATGTTGAAGTACTCATGCGACTAGACATCTCTCTCCTAAGCTTTCTCTCCGGGGCAAAGAGAGTTCATGTTTACTTCATTGAAAGGGATTGGAGTAAGCTAGCGTTGTTTTGGCGTAGAAGAGGGCACGTGACGCACTACGACGTCAAGTATGCGACTCTCGTTAAATACTTCTTCAACCTATTCACCTATACGTGTAGAGGACAAAAGATTGAAATCGGAATAAAACATCTCCGCCTACCATAATTTACAGGTGGACTGTAATAAGTAGCAGGTCTGATATTGACAAAGAGAAGTACCCTCTAGTCAGCATAGTAGTCTTAAACTATAACGGTAAGCATCATCTAAAGACATGCCTGGACTCATTGTTGCGAACGAGATACCCGAATTTCGAGCTCATATTAGTTGACAACGGATCCACTGACGGTAGCGTGGAGTTCGTCCAACAAAACTATCCTTCAGTAAAAATAGTTAGGCTCAGCAAGAACACGTACACCGCCGGAGGCTACATGGCTGGAGTGCTAGTTGCAAGAGGTAGATACGTGGCTATATTGAATAACGATATTGAGGTTGATGAAAACTGGCTTGCACCCCTAGTTGAAGCCCTGGAGAAAATGCCCTGGCTTGCAGCCGCAGACGCGAAATACAAGAGCTTCTATGACCGCGATAGATTCGATGACAGCGCGGCTGCAGGTAGATGGATAGACTACTTCGGCAACAACTACACACGGGGTGTTAACGAGATCGACCATGGTCAATACAATAAGCCAACCTATATCATGGGGGTTCTAACAATATTCAGGCGCGACATACTTCTAGAAATTGGTGGATTCGACTTATCATACATATTTGGCTACGAGGATATAGATGTAGGATGGAGGTTATATCTAGCAGGATATAAAGCTCTGTATGTGCCGGAATCCACGATTTATCATAAATCAGGCGCCTCTTCAAGAGATAGAATAGGAGCTCGAAGGCCAAGGCCCGAGTTCTACTACTTGAATAAAAGGAACAGGTTGATTACGTTGATGAAGAACTATAGCGTCGGAAACATGTTAATTATATTATTCGTAACATACCTGGAGTACTTTTTGGCCACCCTCTACTTCATCTTCACGGGCAATAAAGTATATGGTTTACAGGTAGTGAGGGCAATGATATGGCCGTTCAAGAACTTGAAAAAGGTAATGGACAAGAGAGCTCAGGTACAAAAACTAAGGAAGAGATCTGATAGGGAGATTAAGAGATATATGGTTCCATACAGTGGTGATTTACTTAGAATTCTAAAACAGTAGATAGCGGTCTTAATGATGGAAGCGGAGAGCATGGTTTTTTAACAGGGTCTTAATAGAAAAGGGTGTGAATGAATATTATGAGGGAGTCATAATGGTTAACTGGAATCGTACAACGGTTCTAGTGACCGGTGGATGTGGGCATATAGGTAGCTTTGTGGTTAGAAAACTCCTCCAGCGGGGAGTAGCCCATGTAAGGATTATCGATAATCTCTCCGCTTATCCGTTCAACCAGTTGGAGGTCTATTGTAGAGACGTCTTGGCCGATGAGAGGGTCGAATTCGTTAAAGGGGATATAGCTGATAGAGAAGTTGTTAAGAAAGTAGTTCAAGGAGTAGATATGGTATTCCACTTGGCAGCCGATGCTGATGTTGCGGCCACGATATACAACCCTGATGAAGACTTTAGAACTAATGTTATTGGCACCTATAACATACTAAGGGGTTCTCTAGATACTGGAGTGAAGAAATATGTGTTCTCTTCCTCAGCAGCCATCTATGGTGATCAACCCCAGCCTTCGCCGGGGGAACCACCAAGGTTTAGTGAAGACATGAAACCCAACCCTCTATCAACATACGCTAACTCTAAGCTATGGGGTGAGATCCAGGCAAGACTGTTTTACACATTGTACGGGCTTCCAGCGGTCTCCCTCAGATACTTCAGTATCTACGGGCCACTGCAAATTCCCAAGCCAAGAAGCCATAGCTGGGTGGTAGCGATATTCCTTATGAGAGCGTTGAATAGGAAGCCGCTAATAGTCTACGGTGGAGGCCAGGTAAGAGACTTCATACACGTAGAAGATGTGGCAGAAGCTAACGTGAGAGCAGCTGAGAGAAACGATGTTGAAGGAGAGGTGATAAATGTTGGCACAGGAAAGCCGACAAGAATCGAAGATTTAGCGGTAATGATAAAGAGCCTGGTTCGAGAGGAGCTTGGGGTAGATGTTGAGATAAAGTATGGTTCTAGACCCAAAGGTGACCCACTGGGAGGCTACGCAGACACGGAAAAAATGAAGAGGTTGCTGGAACTAGAACCCAGACCATTCGAGCAAGGGCTGAGACACACGTTTGAATGGGTGCTGAATAATAAACATCTGATACCGGATTATGTCCTTCAATGATATGGTTAACTAGTTAACCTTAATGAAATCGGGTAGTCAAAATTAGATATAATGGGTGTAGTGAACTGGGTATTGTGGAAGAGGATATTGTTATTTGGATTAATACTTTTGGAAATCAGAATTTAAATTATACTGTTGAAAACCTTAAAAGAGCTACATGTAATATAAAGGGAAAAATTTATGTTGTAATATCTTGGGGTAATCCTCCCTTCAATGTTTTAGAAAGGTTACTTGAATTTGAAAATGAGGTGAAAAAGCTCTTTAAAATAATACCACTACTGCTACCAAAATGGGGTTCACCCAAACAGAGGGATATTACACTGCGATATATTCTACGTAAATTTCCCCGAGTTAAATATATAATTCATATGGAGGACGATGTAATAGTTGAAGACCCTTGCTGGTTAGATTCGATTGTAAGAATAATGAACACAGTCGACAAGGACATAGCATTGCTAGGACTAGAGCCTGCTTCAATTCATTGTATTAATCTCGTAGGACGGTTATACCCTGACTCTAATAAGAAACTAGTTATTGGTTTTGTTCCTGCCTGTGGGCTCTATATAATTAGAGCTGGAGTTTTAAGAGAACTTATTTTTAAAGGTTTAGGAACGTACTCACCTTTTATGTATTTTTTCTGGGAAGATAAGGAGTTTTCACTCAAGCTTTGGTTGATGGGGTATAAAACTGCTAGTTATAGAGGTTTAACTTACACGCATCTGGGTTCAACGTCAAAATCACGGCCTATTCACAGAAGGTATACAAGATATCTTGGACCTATACTTGCCACATTAATTAACATGCCGTTACACTTAGCAATACCTGTTGTCTTAGTTAGGCTCTTATATACATTCCTATCAGCGATAAGAAATAATGAATTGTTACTATTCTACCGTGCCAACTATTTTCTACTTAAAGAACTTAAACACATATGGGTTCACAGGCTCTATAGAAGGAAGATCTTTCGAGACTATTCAGCGTTAAAAGCTTATATATCCTTATGTTTTCATATCTGACTTTATCATTGAGGTTGTTTCAATTATGATCAACAAAATTAAAAAGGCATTAAACACGCGTTTCTACTTTGATAACTGGTTTTCGTTGCTGGTGGGGTATATTCTAAATAGAGTTGGTTTTAATGTCAAGCTTAAGGCTAAGATTAACAATTGTGTTTTCAAAATAGATCCGGAAGTCTTTGCTAGATTTGTGAGTAGGACTTCACGAGGACTCATCAAATCTACTAGGTGCTATGATGACAAGCTACAAATTAATGGCATTCAAGTTAATGATATTGCTGACGTCATTTATAATTTTGAAACTTGGGCTAAGGTTCTTGGCTGGGTTTATGATGAGTTATGTAAGTGTTGGGTTAAAGAGAATGTTAAGTTTTTACATATGTATGCACCTATACTTGATGTGTTTGAGTTCGGAGAATATATAGCTTTGTTGATGTGAAGGATAGAATCGTTGTTGATATAGGCGCTCATGTTGGTGATTCATCAATATACTTCGCCTTAAAAGGCGCTAAAAAGGTTATCGCCATAGAACCGCATCCTAAGGCGTTCGAAGAGCTTATTAGCAACATTAAGTTGAATGGTCTTGAAACGATTGTGATACCGATTAATGCGGCAGTTGCTAGCAAAGCTGGGGAGATATGCATTGAAGAAAACATAGACGTGGGAGCTACCATCGGGAAATATTATAGAATTACAGACCTGAGGAGGAATAACTTCGTCTCAATACCTGCAATAACCTTGGAAAATATTATAGAGAAATACGTAGCTCCATATAGTGAAGCATTAGTATTGAAAATGGACTGTGAGGGTTGTGAATATGATGTTATTCTTAATGATTATGAGCATATAAGAGTATTTGATACTATAATATTCGAATATCATGCTTATGTAACTGGAATACCCTTAAAGATTTTGTTTAAAAAGCTCTCAAAGGACTACGAATGCGAAATCGTTAATGATAAAAAGTTCTATGAGTGGCACGGAAGTAGTAGAAAGTTGCTTGGCCTAGCTAAATGTATTAAGAGAAAATGATTTTAAATATTTTTGTTTGGCATAAATTTAAGGCATCGGTCAATCAGTGCTGAAAATGAAACCCTCGTATCAAGGCTCGTTACATAGCAATACTACAATTTCGGGTGCTGATGGATCTGGCAAAACTACAGCCACTAAGCTTTTGTTGTTATACTTTTCTAGGTATGGTGATGTTTGTATTCATTGGTTTAGGGGTTCTCATCTTTTTGTCTCTATTCTTGCCAGGTTTCTCCATAAGTTCAGTTCCTTTCGCGGCTCTTGTAATCCCTACTATAGTATTTGTGTTCCTAAGAAACTGAGGAGTGCCTGGGTTTTTCTTGAGTTTGTCTCCCTTCTCCCCCACCTTTTTGCAAGGTTTCTGCTTAAGAAGGTATGTAGGGTTGTTGTTTGTGATCGTGGTTTGCTTGATTTCCTTGTCTGGCTTGTTGTCACTCTTGATGCTCCCTGGGTCCTCCGTTCAGTGATTGGTAGGCTTCTTTTAGGCCTTGTCTCTAGAGAAAATATTGTCTATCTTTATGCTGATATTAACACTCTTGCTAGGAGAGCTGATGTTTCAAGAGAGTTTATTGCTAAGGAGCTCGCTATATATGGTGTTTTTGCCAACTACTATGCTAGGTGCTTTATTGATACTGGTAGGAACAAGCCTGTTAGGGTTGTGGCTGAGGTGATTAGATGTCTCGAGAAACGGACGCAGTAAGGCTATTGAAGACTCTGCTCGGCTCGTACAGTCCTAGTAGTAAGGAGGTTGAGAGGCTTGCCGGAGTTGCTAAGTTGAACAAGCTCTATCTAGCTTACCTTAGGAGAGTTGGAGACGTTTTAAGGGATGAGCTTATCCACGAAGAGGCTAGATACAGGCGATTTATAAGGAGCGCGGCTGAGGTTGTCAGGGTTTTGGAGAGCGTGGGGGCTACTTACGCCTTGTATAAGTTTAGGAGGCCATTTGAACACGTCTCTGTAGATTTAGACATTCTTATAAGAGTAGATGATGTTTCCAAGGTTGTAAAAGCCCTGGTTTACAGGGGTTTTAGAGTTGTTGTTTGGGAGCCGTACACAGTCACCCTTAGTAGGGGTGGGTTTATAGTTGACCTCTACACTCATCCATCGTTCGCCTGGGTTGTCTACATGGATGGTGAGAGGCTCTTAGATTGCTGTGTTGAGGAAGTAGATTTTGAAGGTTTAGGCGCGAAGGCTCTGAGCAGGGAGGCTGAGGTAGCTGTTGCTGCTGCGCACGCTGTGTATAAAGAGCACATGGTTCTACTAATGGACTGTTTAGTGGCGTGGAGTTGGCTTAATAAGAGAGCATGGGATATAGCTGTTGAACACCGCGTTGAGGAGTCCTTGGAGGCGCTACTAGAGACATGTAGCCTCATTAAAAACAGCCTTGTAGAAGCACCATGTAGGATTAAACAAAGTATATTGCTCAGAGCATACATGGGTAAACTAATAAACGATCCACTACTCCGGGGGACACTAGTAAACATAGCCAAGTACTTTGCATCGAGGCGTGACATAGGAGAGAAGGTAGTGTTTAGAATAGCGAGGAAGAGCTACTAGTAGATAATCGAATACCATTATTCCCCTAAATACATAGGGCCTCCCCGGATCCCGACACTAGATACAGCGCCCATCCTTCCCCTGCAGATACACTCTCCAAGAGTGAGCTATCTAAATTAAGCATCGAAGCTGACGCCTGTACTCACCTTTCACCAGTACCCCCCTTGATACATGGCTCCTCGACTAGGAGGTTTACATGTATGTGTAGCATGATAAAATGAGAAAGGGGGTTTGTGGGTAGTGTGGTTGAGTTGCACAACTTGATAATACGCGAAACGCCTCTTTAAAATCCTGACTCGAATCCGCGTCCTATGGGGTCTCTAAAGCTCTCTCGAACCCGCACGTATACGCGATTGAATTTCCTGGGGATACACATATTGCTTTTATTTCTGCGCTAAATCCCTTGTTGTCTCTGTTTCCATGTATTGTTTTGCTTTTTCCCTTAGCTTTATGTCGTCCGTTACTAGCAAGAGCTTGTTTCTGATTGCGTAGTGGAGGTACGCGGCATCATGTATTGTTAAGCCCTCCTTGACCGCTAGCTCGAAGACATCTTTTTTCCCGCTCCTTATACTGGCTAGTGTGATAGCATCAAAGATCCTCTCCATAATGCCGAGCAGCTTTTTCGCGGTCTCTTCATCCAGGCGTCTAAATAAACAGTGCTCTTTCCAGACAGCATTAAGAGCCCCGTAGATCGCTAAGTCCAGCGTTGCCCCCCTCAGCGAGTGGCTTTAGGCATCCCTTCTTAACAAGGTTGACGATAGCACCAGCATCGAAGAGGTACATCGCATTTCTACCTCTTTTCCCGGTCCTCACGTATTATGGAGGCTACCTCCTCATCGCTTATGTGGGAAAGCCTCTTGGAGAGCACTCTGGCCTCCTCCTCGAGCTCGGATAACACGCGCCTCTTAACCTCCTCCTCAAGGGCTCTCCTAATAACGGGCCCCGGCTTTATTCCATACTTATCAAGCAGCTCCTTCAGCCTCCTGGGAATCTTAGCTGAAACAGTGACATAGCCCATTCTAATCCCCAGTATAGTTAAGATATATGAAGACTTCACAGAACAACGAATCAATGTAGCTGTCTGGAGGCCCATTGCAAAAAAGTAAAGCGTAAGGTCACTGTTTCCGAAGCTCTTAGTTACATTGGCTTTGAATTCATTCTCCAGGGTCTAAGAGACCTGGTCTCTCGCGTGAAACTAGTGGCTGCCTTGCTTGCACAGTGCAAGTCAATATTGTGTGGGTATCTAGCTAGGAATTGTTTGGGGTCCTCATTATGGCTTAATCGTTGCATATACATTTTTTCTCTTGATTAGCTTGTTGTTTTCCTGGGTTTTGCTTATTAGCTTCTCGTCGCTTTTGCTTTATTATTGATTATCATTGATAAAAAGCAAGCTGTTCATAAAGGCATGTTGATTGATTACTGAATGATTTGTGGCTGGAGGCGCTAAGGGAATGGCTGGAGTCCATGACGAGAAGGCTGAGTCTACCTCGGTAGGGGGATCCTTCCTCGCGGGGGGCATCCTCACGGTTGTCTCCATAGCTGTTCTCGCCAACTTCATTAGTGGCTACAACGCTAGGCTGGCTGTTGTCGGTATGCCCAATATTGCCAGGGACTTAAATGCTGATGTGTGGGGCCTTGTGTGGATTATTCAGGGCTTCATGCTTGGCTCAACCTTTGTTCAGCTAGTTGTTGGCAGGCTAGCAGATATCTATGGAAGAGTCAGGCTCTTCAACATTGGGCTACTGGTCTTCACTCTGAGCGCATTTGCATCCGGGATGAGCAGCGGCCCATACATCCTCGCCCTCAGCAGGTTTGCTCAGGGAGTTGGCGGGGCCTTCTTAATGAGCCTCTCAGTAACGATACTCACGGATAACGCTCCGAGAGGAACCCTTGGCAGGTGGCTCGGGCTCACGCAGGTCGCTTGGAGAGCTGGCGGAATAATAGGCCTAACACTAAGCGGGCTCATAATCGATGCTCTTGGGTGGAGGTGGATATTCCTATCTCAGGTCCCCATAGGCATGCTGGCTCTATACTGGAGCGCTAGGAGGCTTAGGGAGTCCTACAGGCCAGCTGAGAAGCAGCGAGTAGACCTGCTAGGCTTCGCTCTCTTCACGTCATCCATAACCACCCTTCTCATATCATTAACGCTTACTGGCTACGGATACGGGCAGGCATCAACCATTCTGCTAGCAACGTCAATTATTCTCCTCGCATTCTTCGTTGCGTGGGAGCTTAGGGCCAGCAGCCCTGCGCTCGACCTGGGCTTGTTCAGGGTGTGGCAGTTCACCGGAGGCATAATAGCGCAGCTTCTCTACGCAATTGGATTCGGAGCCACCCTGACACTCATATCAATTTACCTCCAGGTGGCCGAGGGCTTCAGCGCCAGCGCTACGGGTCTTCTATTAGTTCCATTCGAGCTCTCGTTCCTGGTGCTCGGCGTCGCTGGGGGGTGGCTATCCGACATCGTTGGCTTCGCCCCTGTAACCGTCGCTGGGCTATCATTAGCGTCTATGGGCGCTATCATCATGACTGGGATTCCATCAATAAGCAGGCTTTTGGTGGGGGAGGTCGTGTTCGGCGTGGGGGCCGGGCTCTTTGTTTCTCCCAACACAAGCTCAATCATGACGAGCGTCCCACCACACAGAAGAGGCGTGGCATCATCGCTCAGGGCACTGAGCTTCAACATAGGATTCATGCTCAGCCTAAACCTAGCGATGCTCACCCTCACACACCACGTCCCAAGAGAAATAGCGACAAGGCTAGTGATGCTCGGAGAAGCAGCGGGCACACAGCAACTAAGCGTCGAGGTACAGCAGCTCACAGAAGCACTGAGAAGCTCCTTCAAACTACAATCACTAATAATGGCCCTAGCAATACCCTTCTGTGTAACAAGGATGAAAAAACAGATAGCCAGCAACGAGGCATTAGCGACAAATAACAAGAAGCTGGATTCGAAAAACCATTAAAAAGACTTGATTACGAGGAAAGACCTGGCTTATCAGTGATGAAAAGCCCAACTGTTCAGCTCCTCGATTTATCCAGCAACTTTACCACATTTTCATGTTTCACAGCCACCTAGCTCGGGAATTAAGGAGGGCCTGGCGGCACGTTGCCAAAGCCAATCACTGTCTTTACGAAGTGTATCCTAAAACACGCTATAACTAGTCCCAATGTGGTAGCTGGTGAGGCCACACATATGCAAGTATATCGAATATAATACCAATAAACTGGCAAGCATAATGACACATCGGGAAGGATAAACTATTTACCAGAGAAGTATCTAGGAAATTCACAAAAAACCAATAGCAAATTAAGCAATATATATTATAAGATGAATCAACGAAGATTAGTAACAACAGGCGTGAGTTTTTCAATGACAATGCTATCAATAAAGAAAAATTATCTATATCAGCATTATACTACGTCTACCACGATTTTATGATTGCAATTATCATAAACTGTAACCGGGTGCTCTGTATGTACTACGATGTAGCTGTGCTAGGCTGTGGGTGGGCCGGCATAAATGCTTCCTACATTCTGTCGAAGTCCGGTCACTCGGTTATATGCATTGAGAAAGACGCTAGGCCTGGCGGTCTTCTCAAAACAGAGGTTATTAGTGGGTTTACTATTGATACTGGAGGCTCACACATCATTTTTTCAAGGGATAAAGCTATTTTGGACAGATTGCTGAATGATTTTCTAAAGGGAAACTATATTTCTCATAATAGGTATACCTATGTCTCGCTAAACAAAACTCTTGTTCCATACCCGTTTGAGAACGGCCTATATGTCTTGTCACCCGAGGAGAGAGCTAATGCTTTAATTAACTTCATCGAAGCTTTGCTCTCGCTGGATGAGAACTGGGTTCCTAAAAACCTCAAGGAATGGATCTACGGCTTTTTCGGCAAGTGGATTGCTGATAAGTACCTGGTTCCCTACAATGAGAAGCTGTGGAAAAGACCGCTAGAAGAAATAGACGTTGATTGGGTCTACACTCCTGGCAGGCTACCTTTCCCTGATTGGCGTGAAATAGTTAAATCAGCTGTCGGTTTACCAACTATGGGATACTCTGAGCAGGCTAAGTTTTACTACCCGCTTAGAGGAGGTATTCAGGCTTTATTTAACTCTGTTTATGAGGAAACAATCAAGAATGGAGGAGTTTTTGTAACGAGCACGCGAATAGAGAATATTAAACAAATAAACGGAGAGTTCATAATCAAGGTTAAAGATAAGCAGATTAAAACGAAGAGAATAATCAATACGGTTCCGCTTCCCGAGCTTATAAGTATTCTTAAAGAACAATACATTGAATTAGATACAAGAGACTTTGATTATAATAAAGTACTTGTGGTTGCAGTAGCATTAAACAAGCAGGCACCTAATCAACACTGGATTTACACTCCAGGCGAGGACACAGTATTCCACAGATACATATGGATGTCCAACTACAGTCCCTATAATGCACCAACTGGGAAATCACTATTAATAACAGAGACAACAATACCAGGGCACACCAAGGTAACAAGCGAAGACATAGAAAAATACACCAGTAGGACGCTCGAAGACCTAGAGAAGATAGATGTAATAAAACCAGGCGAAGTACTATTCGTGAAAACATGGCTACAAGAATATGGCTACCCGATTCATAGAGTTGGCTTGACAAAAACCCGGGAGAATGTAATAATGGAGTTGAAAAAGTACGATATTATAACCGTTGGCAGATGGGGTAAGTGGAAATACTTAAACATGGACATGGTGTTGAAAGACGTCATATTAGAGCTAAATCAAATCCACGGGTAAGAAACCATGAGTTTAACTAATTGGATTAAATCACTTATCAAGAGAGAGGCAACACTTCGAGATTTTGAAATGATGATTATTAGAAATATTTTCATTAAAGCACAGAGAAGTTATAATTTCTACGTGAAAAAAGAATACTTCATTGACAACAGGCAGGGAAGCAATTCTATAATAATGGTTCTCATAGGGAAATACCCCGATTTATGGAGTGTTTCACTTAGAAGGATTTATGAATACAGTAGAAATCTAGACGTAGTATTAGTTAATGCTGGTGGATTCCATAGAGAATTAGCAATAAATATAGCTAGGAATTATGGATTTAGCTATTTTGAGAGCTACCCAAACAACTACGTCACGGCACAAAATTATTTTCTTGCAAGGTATGCATGTTCAAACCTCGTTATAAAAATAGATGATGATGTATTCGTGACCAAGAATACTTTTAGGAATATGCTTCAAGCATTCCAAAAACTAAAGGATAATGGGGTTGATATAGGGTTTGTAGCACCCGTACTCAACGTGAATACGGTATCATACTATTATTTTCTAAAGACTCTTAACTTACTCGAAGAATATAAAAGACTCTTTGAGGAACCCGTAATTTTCAGGGAACCCACTGAGCAGATGATTTGGCGAGATCCTTCAACCGCAAAATATGTCTGGGAGAAATCACTACCACTAAACCAGGTTGCCCAGGTTTTCGAGGAGAAGAACAAGGAGTCAATAGAAGTAATACCCATAAGGTTTTCCATTGGGTGCATATTGTTTGAAAGAGATTTTCTGCTGAGTTTCAATGGATATCTAGCATTAAGACCAAAATTCAAACATGGAGCGAATAGGGATGCGAATTCGTTATACCTTACAAGATCATTTATTCCTTATGGTGACGAGGACTCAATAAACTTCTACGCGGATACCACGCTACATGGAAGGTTTCTAATACTAGACTCTTTCGCAGGGCATTTATCCTATTATCCACAAGCAGAATACATGCTTGACTGGTTTAGAAAGAATAGAAATAAGTTGCTGGAGGATTTGAATTATTAGTAAGGAGCTTTTCACTATTTAACTCTTGAATACACCGTGTTTCGAGGACGAGGACTTCCTGTTTCCCACTAGAAGCTCTTGTTTTCCTGTAATAATGTATAGTAGTAGCCTCGCTATATTCGCGTTATCTATTCCTTTATAAGTGAAATAATCTAGGAAATCTCTTCTAGGTGGTTCGCCAAGGTATTTTCTAAACCATTTATCAATAGACCTCTCTACTTTTTTACGTATTAGTAGGCCGTGAATAAACCCCGCCACAGCGTGCTTAGTAACGCTGGATGGTGCATATCCGCCTAGAGCATAGTACTTTATCTTAATATATTTCTTTAATTCAACGAGGCTAATTGGCGCCCATATAAATAGCTCGTATAACGAGGTAACCGTGTAGAACAAGTATTTGTTTTTACTCGTTAAAAAGTTGCTCAATACGAGGTTTCTATAGGAATAATATGCCTTCCTTGGCGAAGACCTTTTCCTAGTGGATTCGATGTAGTGAATGCCCAGAATTCTTGGGACTATGAATGAGTAGTAGCCTCTAAGTGCATGGTTGATGGCTGTTATTTGATCATCACCCCATATATACAAGAGTGGAAATAGTGGAGCTACTTGTGAGGGATGCAGTGAGAAAGTGCTTGGGACAAATGATGACAAAATGAACTCTTTTTTTATTTCCGCATTGTTTTTGCACTCTAGTAAATTGCAATCAAAGGGGCGGATTATTCTACCCAGGATATCAACATATGCTATATTTGTTGCAAGGATCTTCCCGCTTGTGTTGATTTCTATGTCTGTTTGCATGGATTCAACAGCACTACGAGGATCAATATTGGATCTCGCTATTTTCAAGCCTCTTTCTCTATTGTCTAGTACGAACATTGATGCTACCGCGTAGTATTTTATATTTGCTCTTGATAGTTTTTCAGCTAGTTTTTGCATTTCTAGTAGTGTTTTCGGGTTTGTTATTATGAAGTCATTGTCCATGTAGATAATGTAGTCTGCTCCCTTGTTGCGCGAGTAGAGGAAGCCGTATGCGTATGCGAAGGAGTTCCCTAGGTCTTTTCTCAACTGTATTGTTTCGAATGGTATCTTTGTCTCCATGGATAGTTTTTCTCCTAGTTCGCAGAGTTCTTCGAATGATCCATCCGTTGAGGCGCTATCTACTAGGAGTATTTTGTACTCGTTTTGCTTGTTAATTTCCATTGCTGCCTTAAAGACGCTGTAAAGACTGAGTTTTGCTATTGGTAGGTATGGCTTTGAGTTATAGTTTGTAGTTATCACGTAAATTAATGTCGTTTCTCAACACCGTTATTTTAGTTGTGAGAGTAGGGTACGGTATAAGTGTAGGATCCTCATTTTACCGTAGTCTCTGTGGAACCCGTACTTCTTCTCTTTATTTATAGCTGCATGTATATAGCCTACTAAGTTCCACATGTATGCTTTGAGCTCCTTTCTCTGTGTTTTCTTCATCTTGCCGCTTGTCCTGAGGTATATTCTTGTGAGTGAGTGAATCAATATCAGTGGGAGGGGCATCCCCCACTTGTAGTACTCCTCACCATAGATGTACTCTTTCTGAGGCAGTGTGGGGGCGTCAGGCACATCTATGTCTTTGTGATGTAGAACAGGCCATATGCCTCTAGCTATGGCAGCAGCTATGATGAACCCGTCGTCACAGTAGTTCATTGGGTAAACCCCTCCCAGCACGGCTCTAAAGAATTTTGATGATATAAGCATTGCTGGCCCATAGCCAGCGACTAGAGGCTTTAGAGATAGAAGGCTAGATAAGTAATCGCTTGGCAGAACAGCATCGCCATCAACCTTAAACAAGTAGTCATAGTATAGCAAGTTCTCTCCCGACAACCTAAGAGCAACGTTAAAGGAAAAGCCAACCCTGACGGGCACAGGCCAGGACTGCCTTGTCGGGACAACAATGTTTTGGAGACCAAATCCATATTTCTTCAAATTTATTGGAGAGGCTGAGACAACATAGATTTTCTGCGTGACTCCTCCCTGGCCTACAACGCTTTTTAAGCTACGTGGATTAAACGTTGATTCATCCTTCGTAAAATAAAATGTCAAAATCATTAGTTCAAAGACCCCGTGTTTATCATTAAGCTAAGACTTATTCATAATTAGCTACTTAATTAGCTCCAAATAAAAAGGCTACGTGAACATAAAAGAACCATTCATATATGGCGACACAATTAGTAACAAAGATAAGCCCTAAAAGCTCACTAGGTTGCTTTTTCCATTAACATCGTATTCCATAATCTCCATTTCCAATTACAGTGTGACCATTGCCATCAAGGACAAAGTTGTAAACAAAGATCCCGATGCAGTAAACGTCATAGTTATCGGTGCCGCCGATATCGTTCACAAAAAACGTGGTTCCCGTATTACAAAATATCCTGGCAACATGTCATCGGCGTTGCCTTGCTGCCCTGTGATTGTGTAATGCTCAGAGACAAGCCGAGAAGAAGCGCGAAAAGCGCTTCCACAGCTGTTTTCCTTCCTATGAATACCTCTATTTCGCATCTAAGATCAATTCAGCATATATGAAAGTATGTTTATCCTAAATTCCATAAAATCCTTATGTATTAAACATAGAAAATTTTTAATCAAAAATATTTATTCCAGGAGAAGCGTAAACTCACGTGGTGATATGTTCCTTGGAAGATAAAAAAGAAGCAAATCAGGAGGCTAAGGGCAAGAAGGACAAAAGAAAACACGCTTTGTCCACGGGAGTCTTCCTTATAGGTTTAGCAGTGTTGTTCTACTACGATGCCCTATGGCCATGGATACTGGCACTCGTGGGAATAATGATAATAATGGAAGCTCTTGCGGGCAAGACCGATTAACCTTTTTTCTATTTTATTTATTTACTGCCATGTTGTATAATGCATATATCAGTTAGGCCCTAACGCTATATGTATATTCTTGAAATACATATTTTTATTATGGGGAAAGTAGCCACGAGAATAGCTTTTGTTCTCCCCGGGCCCTCCCTGGGCAAGTACGAGGAGTCCTTCGGCTTCAGGGCTCCTCCCCTGGCTGTTGCCTATTTAGCGGGGGTTGCCAGGGACAAGGGCATTGATGCGAGGTTCTTCGATGCATCTGTGTCAAGGAAGCCGGAGGAAACAGTTATACCCGAAATCGTTGATTATAACCCCGATATATGTGCCTTCGTTGTTAACGCGTCAAGCCTAGCTGGCCGGGCAGTAGCGCTCGCAGGCAGGCTCAAAAAATCCTTCTGCATGCTTGTTGCTGGCGGGCACCACGCCTCCTTTTCATACCCACTACTGCTCAGGAGAGGCTTCGACGCTGTTTTCCTGGGGGAAGGGGAGAGGTCTTTCTCGGAGTTTCTCGACAGGCTCAGAAAAGGCGATGACTGGAGGCTCACGAGGGGTTTAGCTTACAACCTAAACGACAAAATCGTTAACACGGGGCTTCCAAGACCGATAGAAAACCTGGATGAGCTTCCAATGCCCGCGTTCGATGTCTTCGATAAAAAACTATACACCGCGGGCCTTCTCGACAGGAATTCAAGCCTCATCACTCTCGAGACCTCAAGGGGGTGCCCGTACAACTGCGAGTACTGCTCTGTAACGAAGATGTGGGGCGCGAACTGGAGGCTTAAGAGCATCGAGAGAGTAATAAGAGAGCTCAGAGGGGTGAAGGAGCTGGGCTACAGATGGGTCTTCTTCGTTGATGACAACTTCATTATCCCAGTGAGGAATATCATCTCGCAGAGAGTTGAGCTGCTGAACAAGATAATCAAGGAGGGCCTGAATAGCTTAAAACTCATTGTTCAGTTAAGAGCTGATTTCGTTGCTAGGAACGAGTGGATTGCTTCACTGCTCCACGAAGCGGGCGTAAGGTTGGCTTTCCTCGGCATAGAGTCTGGGGACCCGGCAACGCTAAGAAACATGAGGAAGAACCTTATCCCCGATGAATCGGCTAAAGCTGTAAGCGCGTTGTCAAGTAACGGGATAATAGTGCATGGAGGCTTCATGCTCGGCGCTCCCTACGAGAGCGAGGAATCAATGAACAGGACCGTGAGGTTCGCCGTGGACTTGATTGACTATGGCCTTGACTCAGCTCAGTTCTCCATATACACTCCTCTCCCCGGCACAGATGCCTTCAAGAGAGCTGCGATAAAGAATGAGTTGCTAACGCTTGACTGGAGCTTCTACGACTGCCTGCACCCCGTCATGAGGACTAATGTATCGCCGGCGAAGCTTTTCTTTAAGCAGAGGTGGGCTAACTATTACTTCTTCATAGCTAAGGGCTTAAAATCGCTGAGGAAAGGAAGGCTTCTCTCCAAGCCCAGAACAGAGAAGGACGCTTATCTCAGGAGTGGAACGATTTTCCTAGCTAGAAGAATACCGAGATACCTTCTGGGACTAATCAAGTTGCCGTTCACAGCCCTGCTTATAAGTAGAAAACTGAAGAGAGAATTAAGCGTGGAGGAAAAAGAGGAGATAAACCAAATACTCAAAGCAACCATAGAAATAGAGGCCATGCAGAAACAGCTAGCTAAAAGCATGGCTTCATATATGCTTAAGGCCTAGCTCTCCAAGTTTCATCACTTAGGCAAACTTTTTCTCAACAAACATGTATTCAGCCTTTAAGGGTTCCCCGGGAACCCAGAAACAGATTATCATTAAAAAAACAATAATACGTAAAGACATAATTGCTAACCGGTGATTAATGCTTATGGGCAAGCTTCCCCCCGATATCCTAAGTAAATTTATCTTTAGCAGAGTAGGTGTGATGGACCCATCAGTAATTGTTGGGCCAAGCATAGGCGAGGACGCGGCAATCATTGATTTGGGAGATAACAAGGTACTCGTAGCTCACGTTGACCCTATAACAGGCGCGGTTGAGCATCTAGGCTGGCTCGCTGTTCACGTAGCCTGCAACGATATTGCTGTGAGGGGGGTTAGGCCGAGATGGCTTTTGCCGGTTCTTCTTTTACCGGAGAGCACTGTTGTGGAGGTCATAGACAAGGTCACGGGCCAGATAGATAGAGCTGCGAGGGAGGTGGAGGCAATGGTTGTCGGAGGTCACTCAGAGCTCACACCCGGCATTGACAGGCCTCTTGTATCAATGACCGCTATCGGGGTTGGAGACAAGAACATAATAATAACGACTGCTGGCGCAAGGGTGGGGGACGCTGTTATCATGACTAAGACCGTTGCGACGGAGGGGACAGCTATACTAGCAACGGATTTCGAGAGCGCTTTGCTTAGAGCAGGTGTTCCGCGAGATATCGTTGAGAGGGGAAAAGAGTTCATAACTAAAATAAGCGTGCTGAGAGAAGCCTTGGCTCTGAGTGATGCTGGCTTAGCGACATCAATGCATGACCCAACGGAGGGAGGGCTTCTCGGTGGTCTGGTTGAGATTGCCTATGCCTCGCATAAAACAATAGAGGCTTGGGAGGAGAGGATCCCCATAGCTGAGGAGACAAGAGTAATAACCAGAGCATTAGTGGTAGACCCGCTTAGGCTCATCAGCTCAGGTGTCCTCGTAGCCACTGTTCCGTGGGAGAGGGTTAACGAGGCTACGAGTCTACTGGAGCGGGTGGGCGTAAAAGCAACGGTGATTGGAAGAGTAAATGATTACTCAGGCCACTACCTGGTTCTGCACAAAGCTGATGGCTCCATAGATAAATACGATGAGCCATACGTGAATGAGGAGCTAAACTCCGTGTGGGAGAGATACGGCTACGAGTAAACAGGTTTATCATCTTTTTAGCAATTAACCTTTTATTGATATGGAGGAGCACGTTCTAATAGCTGTTCCAAGAATAGAGAGCGGGGTAAAAAAACTAGCTGACCTCTACATACATAGTTTATTTAAAAGCTTTGAGACCATCATGCTTCCGTTGCCAAGAGGCTTATGTGCTGAACTTGTGAAGACTTACTTAGGCGGGGGGAGCTATGATGAATCCATTGCTACTAAGTACCTTAACGAGCCTTTGGAAAAGCTGTGGAGACCCGTGCTGGAGAGCTTGGCATATGTAATTAGATATGAGCGCTACCTTGAGAAGAGTGTTACCTGCTACCTCAGCGATGATTACATCAAAAGTCTTGAGGACAGAGCCGTGAGGCTGGGCTATCTACTCTACAAAGCCAATGTATTTGGGAAGAAGAAGCTGGATGAATGGGTTGATTTGTTCAAGGACAGGAATAATGAAGGCATAATAAACGAAACATTAATAAATGCTTTAAATGAATCGAGCAAGCCGGCTATTGTTGTAGATAACTACAGGGCATTGATTGAGGCTCAATCGAGCTTACGGCCAGCGAGGATACACGCTGTTATGGATTTCTACCCAGCCCCAACCGAGGCATTTGATATTATGGTCAATATAACAAAGGCCCCTGAACAAGCTCTTGCCGAGTCTGTTAATTGGATAATCAGTTACCTAAACGACCTTAAGCTCTCGAAATCATTTGATGAGCTCTACGCGAAGTACCTGCTCAACGATGAGTACATTAAGTTTTTGTCAAGAAACAAGCTGTTCGTCATACCGGGCAAAGAAACGCTGTTGTAATTAAGTTTTCATAAATCCCCCTGAGCCGGTAAGAAGCCGTTAAAAAATTACATTGGCCATTGTGAGGTGTGCTTAATTTTTTTTGTTAGGAGGTAACATCATTAATCTCTTTTTGCTATATTGGTTTCTCAGGCTTACAGGATTATCTGCTCTGGAGGCTTAGCTACCCATGTTCGCTATTGAAGCTAGAGATTTAGTCAAGGTTTACTCAGGAAACGTTGTTGCTCTAAACGGTGTTGATTTAAGAGTTGAGGAGGGAGCATCGCACGCTATACTTGGCCCTAACGGTGCTGGTAAGACAACCTTTATCAGAATCATTACTACGCAGATAAAGCCCACGAGCGGGTCAGCCAAGGTTTTTGGCTACGATGTTACTAGCCAAGCGGCAAGCGTTAGGAGGCTTATCGGTTATGTTCCCCAGGAGATGAGCCTGTGGACCGATCTTACTGGGTACGAGAACATGCTTATCTACTCGAAGATATACGGGCTTGAGCCGGGGTCGAGGAGAAAGGTTATCGAGGAGCTCCTCGAGCTCATGGAGCTCACCGATGCTTCAAGGAGGCTCGTTAAGACGTACTCCGGAGGAATGATTAGGAGGCTTGAAATAGCAATAGCGCTTATGTCTAGGCCGAGGCTACTGATTCTTGATGAGCCAACGATTGGGCTTGACCCGAGAGCAAGGATGATGGTGTGGGAAAAGCTTTTGGCTTACAAAAAAGAGTCGAACACAACTATCTTTTTCGCTACTCACTATATGGATGAGGCTGATAGGTACGCTGATAGAGTCACGCTTATTGATAAGGGCAAGATTGTTGCTGAGGGAGCACCGAGAGAGCTTAAAGCCTCGTTAGGCAGCGACAAGGTAATCATAAAAGTGCAGGGAAACACCAATGAAGCTAGGGCTTACCTCCTGGATAATGGGTACTCAGTGGAAACAAACGGCAACGGTGAGCTCATCGTAGCGGCTAAGAACCCAGCCCACGTTTTGCCAAGAGTAATCGAGGGCCTGTATAGCAGAGGGGTAGCTGTTCTAGAAGCAAGAGCTGTTGAGGCAACCCTGGATGACGTCTTCATAAAGCTCACTGGCAGGAGGATAAGCGAGGATGAGCATGGAAGAGTCAGAGAGGTCTTATCCACAAGGAGAGCTATCAGGAGGGGGAGCTAGAATGAGGGGGGAGCTAAGCTCAGCGAGCATTTTAGCTATGGTTGAGATGGAGATTAGAAGGCTGATGCACGACCCCTCAGAGATAGTGGCTAGAGCGGTCCAGCCCATCCTATGGATAGTTGTTTTCGGTGTGGTTATGGCTAGAAGAGTTCTGCTTGGAGTAGAGGATTACAGGTCATTTATAGCGCCAGGCGTTGTTTTCCAGTCAGCCACATTTATTTCTCTTGCCTACGGAATAATGATGGTCTTCGAGAGAGAATCAGGCATACTGAAGAGGCTTCTCTCAACACCTACACCAAGGTCATCAATTGTTATTGGGAGAGCTCTCGCTGGGAGCATCAGAGCATCAACACAGTACGTCCTGGTTATTCTGTCAGCCTTTCTTGTCGGAGCACACTTTAAAACCAATGCTCCGCTGCTCATAGGCGGCTACTTAACCGTGATATACGTATGCATGGGCTTTACGGCACTATCAATACTCATAGCATCGTTAATGAAGACGAGGGAGAGGTTCATGGGAATAATAGGTGCTATAACAATGCCTCTCTTCTTCGCTAGCAACGCTCTTTATCCAATAAGCATTATGCCCACAGCTATAAAAATCGTGGCCCTCGTGAACCCGCTGACCTACGCTGTTGATATGCTGAGAGGGATGCTACTCGGCCTACAGGCAAACTACATGCTAGATTTGATTTCAATAACCGCCTTTAATATGCTGGTCATTGCTTCATCAATAAAATTGCTGGACAGGATCATTGAGTAAAAAATTATCTTTATCTCAGCGATCGTCTAGCTTATATTGTCTTTTGAGCACTTTTCTTCATGGAGAAGCGTGTTGGATACGCTGAGAATAGCTGTTACAGGCGGCGCGGGCTTTATTGGTAGTCACCTTGTCAGAAGGCTTGTTGAGATGGGCTTCGCCGTAACAGTGCTTGACAACTTATCAACGGGTTCTCTTAGAAACCTTAATGATGTCTTGAGGGATATTGATTTCGTGAGGGGAGACGTGACAAACCTCGATGACGTGGAGAAGGCCATCAGCAGCTCCGATGTGGTTGTTCACCTGGCAGCTCTCATCGATGTTGGGGAAAGCGTGGAGAAGCCGGAGCTTTACTTCGACGTAAATGTTAAGGGAACATTCAATATCGCTAGGGCATCAAGGAAGGCGGATGCCCTCATTTTCGCCTCATCAAGCGCGGTTTATGGAGAGCCCATCAAAATACCAATAAGCGAGGACCACCCGCTAAGCCCGAGATCCCCTTACGCTGCATCGAAGATGGCTGGGGAGGCTTACGTGAACTGCTTTGCCGAGATAAATGAATACAGACCCGTTGTTCTCAGGCTATTCAATGTTTATGGGCCTAAGCAGTCAAGAGCTTACTCAGGAGTAATAGTCGAGTTCATAAAAAAAGCGCTGAGGGGAGAGCCCCCCGTTATATTTGGCGATGGAGAGCAGATAAGGGACTTCATACATGTAAGCGATGTTGTTAAAGCCGTGATAAATGCCATAACTAATAGCTCCGTGACCGGAACCTTCAATATTGGTAGCGGCGAGGGAGTAACGATAAACAAGCTCGCTTTACTCGTAGCCGAGATAGCTGGGAGAAGGGAGCTAAGACCCATTTACTCACTGCCCAGGAAGGGTGACATAAGGGTATCGATAGCTGATATAACGAAGGCTAGAAGAGAGCTTGGATTCAACCCAACAGTAAGCCTCGAGGATGGGTTGAGAGAACTGGTTAGATACTACAGCGCTCATGGATTTCAGGTTATATAAAGAAAGTTAATAGCCTATACAGAGTCATGACGACTATAACGATGCCGAATATCTTCTTGAGAGCACTGCTCGGCACCTTCTTAGCCGTAAGCCTCGCTCCTAGATAGGAAGCTATGGAGCCGGTAACAACCAAAATTGCCACGAAGCCCAGGCTAATCTTCATAGTGCTGATGTGCGGAATAAAAGCTGAGAATGATGGTGGGCAAACAGCAACAGCATTTATCCCGGCGGCGAGCTTGGGCTCGTATCCAAGGAGTATCAGAGTTGGCATTAAGAGAAAGCCTGGTCCAACCCCCAGGAAGCCGGCGAGTATGGATATCGGTATTGCTAGCAAGGCAGCCAACGTTAAGCTTGGTTCCCTCGGCGACGAGGACTTAACAGGCTTAAACAGCCTGTAAGCCAAGTAGAGAACAGCTACGAAGTACACCACCCAGACATAGATTGAGGGAACATACTGCACTAACAGTGAGCCTATAGGCGCTGAGGCCGTGGTTATAACAGCAAGTACAAACGCGTCTCTCCAACGAATAAGCTTGCTTCTGGCGAAGCCAACAGCGCTGAAAGCAGCCGTGAAACCGTTGAGCAGAAGAGCGACAGGCTGCACCTCGTGCACAACATCAGTCATGAACAAAGATAGGTAAGGAATAGTGGCGAAGGCTGCTCCGAGGCCTAGCATCCCGGACAAAAAGGATAGAACAAAAACCCCCACAACTACGGCAACATCAATAATGTTATATCCCATGCAAAATCCTCCATAAGAACTGTATGAACGGAAATATTGTTAACTAGAAGAGAGATAATAAGCCTTGTAATCCAAGAGAAAAGACCAATAGACTTCTTACCTTATTCCGAAAAGCTTGAATGGATTCATAATCAAGGTGTTTTTTCTCGCTTTCATGGTTCTCCTAGTTGCCTCCAAAAATAATAATCTAAGCCCTGCTACTATACCATTTATTAATCCTCCTGTATTCTTCAACAAGTCCTAAAGCCTAGTGGTGAAAAAGCTTCCCATAGCGATTTTCGCCTAGCTTATTCTCGAACAGAAATGATAGGTCATCGCATATGGTTACGTATCCAATTGGTCTTCTAGAAGTTTAAGCGGACGTAGACCCAAACAGATGCGAAAAGGACACCAGAAAATACCTTTCCCCAAATCTAGCTTCTGGAGTGCTCAGCCTTCCTCCAGCTCTTCCTGGTTGGCTTTATGAAAACATCAACGTGGTAAATCATCTCGTTTACCTCTCTTACGAGCTCGATTATCCGCGACCTGAGCTTGTAGGCATCCCGTATAGTCATGTGGGGGCTGGCCTCGACAGCCACGCTCACAATGTAGAATGAGCCTACCTTGCGTGCATCAACTTTCTTCAAGTCAATCTTATTGAGGGATCCCTCTAGCTTTCTGTATATCTTAAGCCTCAGCTCAGGCTCGATGTTTCTGCCGGTTATTGTTTTGATAGTGTCTCCTAGAACCTCCATCACGCTGTGAAATACGAATAGGGTTAGCAGCGAGACAAATAAAGCCTCGAAGCCAGGGTTCCTGGTCATGCTAACAGTTATTAGACCAATAGTTGCTGTGAACGCCGCGAGCGTGTCAATGAAGGCGTGTTTATAATCAACTTTTAATACCTCTAGTCCAAGCTCCTCAAAGTTCTTTTTCTGCACATAGCCCACAATTAAAGTTAAAATACCACCAATAACCGTGACTAGCGCTAGAGCTGGGTGATAGTTACCTTTTACTTCACCGGTAGGTATATTTAGGAAGTAGCTTACGAAGAAGTACCCATACACTCCTATTATTGATATTGCCGCTATTGTAACTAAGAGCGACTCAAGTATCAAGGAGCCCAGAGGAAACCTTCTGTAAGTCTTGGAGGCGTAAGTTATAGATACGACGAATAAAGCTTCAAGAACAGTATCGATAATCCAGTGGGATAAGTCAGCCAGGAGAATCATGTTGTAAGATAGCAATACAGCTACAGCCTCGATTATAGCACCAGCTAGGCTTAGAGCAAATGATAGCTTGAATCCCCTGAGAGCTAGCTTGAGCTTCTGTGAAGCTGCTTTGCTCATTAGAAATCACCGCTTCGCTGGTTTGGTTTTTCAATATGGAACTTGCTCCTGTAGATATGCTCAAAGCTTTTTTAGCTAGACAAAGTATATTGGAAAACTCGATAAAAAATAATATTGGTTAACTGAATGTAAGCTAGGGATGAGCGACGAGTTGATGTATAGAGCAAGAGTAGCAATACTGTACAGCGCGCTCTTATCATTAATACTAGCTCTATCTGCCTATACATCATTGTTCCTGGGCTTAGACCCAAAGACATGGATCCCCCTTGCACTAGCTGATTCTATTAATCCATGCGAGATTGTTACTCAGGTAACAATCGGAGTGAGCGTTGCCATAGCATCAACCGTGACCACCGGCTTCGTAACGGCAATTATCTATGCCTTCGGTGTTGTGACATCGTATTACTTGCTGGGTCTTGGGCTCTCCTTCATAGCTGTATACATACCTACCTGGCTGGCCGGCTCAGTAGCAATTGTTTATGGTGGATATGTACTACTTAAATCACTACTCGTGGAGGAGGAGTCCTGCCCATCATGTGTTGAGAGAGGGAAAAGCAAGCTCCACTACTTAAACCTAGGCTATATTGGCGCTTATGCTATTGGTTTCCTGATAGGACTAACAGTATCACCCTGCACCATTGGTCCTTACCCCATATTTCTAACGCTTATCAAAGAGCTATCCATGATGAATAAACTGATAGCTTTGCTAAGCTACAATTTGATATTCGGCGCACCCCTATTCCTAGTATCATTCGCTATATCGGTAGCCGAGCTCTCACAGAAAACACAGTTAGCGATACTAAGAAACTACAGGAAGATAAGAATAGCGAGCGGGATACTAATGATGGGGATAGGCATATACATATTGTACTTGTATCACCCATAGCGGCACGCGGACTCCCTAGCCTACGCATAGCCATGATGCCCGCTGGTCCCGGGGGTTCCTCATCCCCGGTGACCCATGAACGCCGGCGTCCGAGGATAGGTTGCTCCCTTCCGGGCCTGGCCAGGTTTCCTCGGCTAAAACGGTTCGAAGCGGCCCTCCAGCCGCTCGACCGTTTCCGCCGGCCTCATGGGGCGGGGTTCATCGGCCCTACCCGGGGGCGGGTCACCATAGCTATGCGCGGCTAGGGATTACTGGCCCCCGCGTTACGCCCGTTTCGGGTGTGAGGGAGGGCGAGCCCCTCAGCCCTACCCGCGTGCCATTATTATTTTTGTTATAAAGTAGTTATTTTTTGTTTCCTGGTTTCCAGCTGGTGTTATAAAAAGGGGGTCAGGAGCCGGTCCAGAGCCCCGCATCCTTGGCCGCTAGACGACCCGGCTTCAGAATATGTATTTCAGGGTTGAGAGTTATAAGTTTTATTCTACGTTGAATCCTTCTTTTTTCAGTGCTTTCTTAATTGTTTCTGGTAGCTTTGCTTTTACCGGGCTGCTCTTGGGAATATAGACTGGCCTGCCGAGCCTTGGGCCCTCTATTAGCACGCCTATTATTTCGCCACTGTTATCTCTTATGAAGGTCAGTCTATAGCCATGGATATATATCGGCTCATCCTTCTTGCTTGAAGTCAGTATAACCATTTTCTGTTTCCTCTTTCCTGCTTAGTTTTCTTCAATAATCTATTTATTTCTTCTAGTTAAAATCTATATATCTGAGTTGTTACTTGCGAAACACAACTGTGTGAATGGGTTTTTCCAGACCTATAAGAACAGATTCCCTTAAGGCCTCGGACATTGATGGGTGCGGGTAGATTACTTCTCCTATCTCCTCTAATGTTAGCTTCTTCTCAATAGCTATGGTTAAAGCCGCGATTATCATGTCTGTTTCCGGGCCAATAGCGTGTGCTCCTATAACCTCGTGTTTATCATTATATACTATCTTTAGGAATCCGTCAACCCCATCTTCTATATGCGCCATGGCTAGTCCATGGTAACCAAACCTAGCTATTCTTACTCTTCCTGTAGCCACGTCATCCTTGCTTGGAACAGCTCCGACTCCTCCAGCGAAGGGTATGCTGTAGACAATGAATGGAATCAGCTTCCTGAAAGCTATTTTTTTGCCAGCCATGTTTTCAGCCGCTACGAGGCTTTGATAAATAGCTTTGTGCGCAAGCATTGGGTGCCCTATCACATCTCCAACAGCGAAGTAGTGAGGATTACTTGTTTCAAGGTACTCGTTAACAATGATGAACCCTTTATTATCAGTTTTTATGCCTGCATTCTCTACCCCGAGCTTGTCCGTAGCGGGCTTTCTGCCTATAGCCACTAGCGCTATTTCGCTTTCAATTCTCGTTTTTAGAGTCTCGACAACCACTCCATCACTATTCTTCGTTATGCTGTTAACCTGGTCATTTAGATGGAGCTTGACTCCATGCTTAATTAATGAGCGCTTGACGCCGAGGCGCACGTCGTCATCCATACCTGCTAGAACATTTTCGCTTTTCTCGACTAGATGCACCTCGCTTCCAAGCGCGCTAAATACAAATGCGTACTCAACACCTACTGCTCCTCCACCGATAATCGTTATTGAGCCAGGCGGCTTTCTGAGATTAAGTATGCTTCTGCTATTCAGAATCCTATCATTATCGACAACGAGGTTGCCTGGACACACTGGGTATGAGCCTACTGCCAAGAGTATTTTCTTTGCTTCAACAATCTTTTTTTCTCCTGTAGAAAAAGTGACCTCCACGCTCGGCATAGATGTATAGAGCCTAGCTTCACCCTGGATAACCTTTACATCATTTTTATCTAAAACATACTCAAGGCCTCCTCTCACTTCTGATACTATCTTCTCTCTTTTCTCCACAATATCGGAGTAAACGCTATTGTAGTCAAAACCGATGTTTCTCTTCCTCAGCTCATATATAAGAGAAGCTTCCCTTATCATGGCCTTCGTCGGTATGCACCCATAGTTTGTGCATTCACCGCCTACTTTGTTTTTCTCAACTATAGCTACCTTGAAGCCCTTCTGCGCGAGACTAATAGCGGCCGGGTAACCCCCGACTCCCGCTCCTATAACGACGTAATCAAACAACATGCTCATACCTTCATCGGTTTATACATTGTTCTAAATAGTATATATTAATTATGATTAAAATTATTCTATTTATACAAAACCAATTATTTCAAAAAAGAAGTTTACCATTAAGCCCACACTTAAGTATTAAGAGCATTTTGCTTAAAAGCTATATAAAAACCGAGTGTGACGTTGCCTCATTAGCTTTTATAATAAAAAAACTCTAAGTATCCATGGTGCTATTTAATTGGAAGAGCATTTGATGTTCATCGAGGATGTAAAAAGAAATCCTGAAAAGCTATCCGTCTTTCTAGAACAAGTAATACGGGAAGCTCTCCCGAACAAACGCTTCGTGGCCATAAAGGGCTTTAAAAAAATAATTGTTGTTGGAGATGTGCATGGGGACCAGGATAGCCTGGTGAAAGCGATAGAAATAGCGAGAAAAGAAGGCTACCCGGACAAAGCATTGCTGGTTTTTCTAGGCGACTATATCGATAGAGGCCCTAAGCAAATTGAATGCATTCTATTGGTGCTTAGGCTGCAACAAGTTTATCCTGAGTCAACAATACTACTTCGAGGCAACCATGAGCCTCCTCCCCTTCTTCCCCCATATCCACATGATTTTCCATTTGTATTGCAAAGGCTTTACGGGGTATACGCATCTGTTTTGTATATTCGTTTTCTCTCAGTGTTCGATGGTCTTCCGCTAGCTACAGTTGACTATGATAATAGGTTTCTATTTCTACATGGAGGAGTGCCCGTAAGGAACTATGAAAAAGAGGAAATAAAAAGCCTTGAGGAGTACCTAGGTGGAGAATCGCAGAGCTGGAGGCCAGAGTACACGGAGATTCTGTGGAATGACCCAAGCGATTACGTTGATTTATACGAGCCATCTCCTCGTGGAGCAGGGTTTGTTTGGGGAGAAAAAATCACCAGGTACATCGAGGAGAAATACGGCGTGGAAAAAATATTCCGAGGCCACGAGCCGGCAAGCACAGGCTATAAATTCAATCATGAAGGAAGAGTAGTAACGCTTTTCAGCAGGCTTGGGCCACCCTACTATAACGAAAAAGCCTGCGTCGCGGTTATTGACGTTACGCTAGCAGGAAAAAAAGAAAAGTTTGAGTGCTGGCCTTAACACGGCAGATTTCTTGATGCACTCCGGAAACTTTTCTTATAACAATAAACTTTTATTTTCTTTATCTTGCTAATTTGAATCTTTTTTATTTTGGAAAGTCTTAGTTTCTATATGGTCTTGTGAATTGTACGAGTTTTATTGTCCTAAGTGCCAGGCTAGCTATCCGTTATCACTGACTACAAGCCATTGTCCCAGGTGTAATGGTATACTAGAGCTTCGTAAAGACTACTCTGCTATCAATGCTAGAGCCGTTGTTAAGAAAAACATCGCCAGTATGTGGAGCTTAAGGGAAGTTTTGCCTCATATCAGCAATGTGGTTAGCATTGGTGAGCCACTAACGCCTATAGTTACAACAACTTATGCATCGCCCAGCGGGAAGAAAACCACGGTTTTTCTAAAGAACGAGGGCCTTATGCCTACGGGTTCATTTAAGGATAGAGGCTCCAGCGTTCTCGTTTCATACATGAAGAGCATTGGTATAAGAGATGCGGCGACCGATTCTTCAGGCAATGCTGGCGTCTCAATGGCTGTTTACTCCTACGTGGCTGATATCAAGTTGACTGTTTATTCACCGGTTAGCATTAGTCCCGAGAAAAAGAAGATAATAGAGATATTCAGGGCTAGTCTGGCTTTAACCTCTAGTAGAGAAGAAGCATCCGTGAGAGCAAAGGAAAGCGGTGTTTATTATGCTAATCACTCATGGCACCCTATTTTCTTTGAGGGAACAAAGACATTTATGTACGAGGCTGTTATCCAGGTAGGGGATATCGACGCTGTCTTTGTTCCTCTTGGCAGCGGCGCGCTATTTCTAGGAATCATGGAGGCTATAAAGGAACTAAGAGAGCACGATGTGTTGAAGTATATACCAAAAATATATGTTGTTAGGCCGATGGGGTACGAGCTTCCAGGCGATAGAAATCGCGAACCAACCGAGCAAACAGTAGCTGAGGGGATCGCCATCAAAACTCTTTACAGGCTAGACAAAATTATGGAGTTAATCAATAGCTACGGAGCAAGTATAGTCTACGTAAACAACAACGACGTAAAGATTGGATTGAAGGAGCTCTTAAAACTCGGTATCTTCGCTGAACCGACAGGAGCGGCGGCTTATGCTGGTTTTAGAAAAGCAGTGGAAACTGGTGAAGACCTCAGCTACTCTAAAGTATTAATCCCTGTAACCGGGAGCGGCTTCAAGACCCTGGATAAAATATCAAGGATCTTAGCAACCTAGAGCCTTATAATGTGCTAGTTCATCTAGTATGTCTTCTTCTCCATAAATATCTGGTTTTACGATTTTTGACTTAATTGAGACAGGACTTATCATTTTTCTTCGCCGATATATTCTTTGCTTTTATGGGTTTATAAATAATGGTCTTTGTCTATTTCGACTATTGACTATGAAAGCCCTTATTTTCGATTCAGGAATATATTGAGTTAAGGGGATAGCTTGATGGAGGAGCTGGATTATACAAAGGTTTTTACGATTAGGACCAACGAGACAACTCTTTACTTCGGCTTGAATAGCGTAAATAAGATGCAAAGGTACATAGCTGGTTATAGCAAGATAGGCGTTATCGCCAGCAGGACAGCTTCGAGGAAAAGCGGGGCTCTGGGCGATGTATTGAAGCTTCTTGGCGACAAGGATGTATATGTCGTGGATGGCCCCTCTCCTAACCCGACTATCCATGAAATTGAGGAGATGGTTGATAAGCTGAGAGGAAGAGGAATAGAAGCTCTTATAGCCATTGGTGGCGGAAGCGTTATTGATTCATCAAAAATAGTTGACGTAGCGCTGGCAAGCAATGTCGAGCCAAGAAGAGTGGTTACCGAGGGGCTGGAAGGCCTGAGGCATATCCCGCTATTCGCTGTCAACTTAACACATGGTACTGGAAGCGAGGTTGACCCGTACGCCGTGGTTAACTTGCCTGAAGAGAAACTTAAGATTGGCCTAAGCGTTATTTACCCAGTGGCGAGCTTTGATGACCCTAGATACACGCTTACCATGCCTCATAGACAGATTATATGCACATCCATAGATGCGCTTTATCACTCCCTAGAGGCTGTAACCACAAAGGCAACATCACCATATACGCTAACTGTTAGCGAGGAGGCTGCTAGGCTAATATTCAAATATCTCCCACTCGCTGTCAAGGAGCCAGGCGAGGTGAAGCACAGATATTGGCTACTCTACGCCAGCGTTTTGGGCGGAATAGCTATAGATTACTCCGGAGTAAACATTGTTCATGCACTAGAGCACGGCTTAAGCGCTGTTAACAGAAACCTCGAGCATGGATGCGGGCTGGGAATCATTGGGCCAGAGCTCATAAAGAAACTATACAGAGAGACACCGGCTAATCTATATAGATTGCTAAAACACTTATCACCCGAGCTCAAACCAAGTGTTGAATCAGCTGAAAAAGCAGGGAAAGCACTCAGAGAATTCCAAACAAGCGTTGGCTTGAAGGAAAACCTGGGTAGCTATGGATTCGACGCGAAAAGCGTCAAGGAAGCCGTTGAGTCTGGATGGGCCATAGTGGATACTAGAGAAGAATACTACAAACCTGTGGTAACAAAAGAGGAAGCAGAAAAAATATTTCTCAGCCTACTTTAGATTTTTGTCCAAAACACATTATTTGTCTAGTTTTTTTAGTAAATTTAATTATTTTCGAAAATAACATAAAAAATAGAAAGTGCAAATCAATGCTTAGCCGAAAGGACCTTATATATATCATAGTCATTGTTTTTTTGTTCATATCTAGTTTTGCTTTCAGTCTCGGTTATTTCCGTTTGCTAAGAGAAAGAACTGACCTCCTCTCCGCCCTAAAGGGCGAGGTTTCCTGCGAGGGCGGTTCGGTTCCCCGCATCTATTCGGGGATACATCTGTCCTCTGCGGGGCAGTCGGGGTGGCCAGAGATCCCCCCACGGTGTATTTGCCTAGTGGTTGCGCTCCCCGCATCCCACGCTGGCTTAGGGGCAACCACAGCTTACGATTGACTCATCATCAAGGAAATAATTGAAATGAGAGAGCTTATAAGCCTTTCATATTTCATCCCCGCCTTGAAAGGCGAGGCTTTCGGATGTAAAGCCTGTTTCCATCCTCGCTGATAAACAGCTGGTTTTGGCTCCGGGCAACTATGTGTATCTAATCGCGGAGGCGAAGCATAGTGGACGGCTCCTCGTTCAGGTTGATACAGATAAAGATTGCTGCTATGATGTATTGATTATGACATTAGAAGATTTTGCATCGTTTCTTTCGGGAAGACCATATAAAACAATGTTTGTAGTTAGTAATTCTAGCCAAATCGATATTGATGTCGACCTCGCGGGTCAATCGATACTTGTAGCTGTATTGATAAACAAAGGGAAGGACAACTTAGTCGTCAACAGCTTCAGTGTGAGCGAGGTCATTGGTATAACAGCCCCTCAGGACCTAAGAAAAATTTATGCCGTAAACTACTACATAGCTAAAAATGTTCCATATGTACCTGATGTTTATGACGTAGCTAAGCCCCCTCTCGAGACAATCAATAAGGGAGGTGACTGCGAGGATAGAGCAATACTGGTTGCCTCGCTTTTATTAACGCTTGGATATAATGCAAGCAAGGTGGCATTAGCGCTGGTGGATAGCGATGGCGATAGAGTAATAGACCACGCCTCGGTTCTAGCGCAGGTCTCATCGATAAAAATACCTGAGGAAATCTATTATCACTTCGAGAAACTAAGCTTGTTGTTCACAGGCAAAGACCCACTCAAAGATTATCGTTACCCAGTACCAATATTTTTGGTCCCATCATTGTTCGTTAATGGGAGTGATGGTAAAGGGTACTTTATTGTTGTGGATCCTTTCTGCATTTGTGTCGGCACGGCGGATGAGGAAAAGAAACTTTTTGCCAGGCTACTTATCGTGCACGAACTATAATATCGTATATGCTGAAACCATCGAGAGTTTGAACTCGTAGCTTTTCATTTTTTCTCTTCTGGATATAGGGCTTCCTGGCGAAGAAGCATATAGCGATTAGTTGTCACTAAATATTGGTGCGGGGGGTGGGATTTGAACCCACGCAGGCCTACGCCACGGGAGCCTCAGTCCCGCCCCTTTGACCATGCTCGGGCACCCCCGCTAATGATTGTTTTTTGTTGTGTATGGGTTATAAGTGTTTTATTTTTCTCTCCACTGGCTTTTCTTGAGGGATATCCATAAGAAAACCACTGTTTCTGCCCCGAGTATGGCTAGAAGTGCTGCTAGGTTATACGGTAGCTTTGGTATAAGGCCTGTTATGTACTGTAGTATCATCGCCGCGTTGCTTGTTGGCAGGGTAACAGCTGGGCCGACTAAGCTACTTGGCAATAACGTGTAGGGGTAGTATACTGGCGGCAGTATCATTAGGCCGAATGAAAGTATGTTTGATAATGGCCATACGTACCTTTCTTCTCTGACGAACGTGGCTACGGTAAAGCCGATCCCCGCTGTGGATAGCAACAGCATAATGTACACGATGATGATAACTAATAGACTCATAATTGATAGCCCTATAAGCTTACCAGCGAAGAGCAACATCAAGAGCAGGCCGGGCATGGAGAAAAGAAAGCCACTTAGAGCGAGACCTAACATGTAGTGAAGCGCGGTCATCGGGCTGGCAACCATCATGTCCTGTAGCTTAGCGAAGTTCTTGTAGTAAGCAACATCGCCCATTAGCCCAATACCATTCATGGCTGCCATTGAGACCAGGCCCCCGATAACAGCATTCCTAGCTAGGCTTTCCCCTCCCCAAACAAAAAACAGCACTAAGAGGCTGAATGGAGTAATTAGATAGCTTATTACCCACAATGGGTTTCTCTTGGCCGCGATAACGCCGTTCAGCCATGCAAAACCAAAAATAATCCTTATGCTCCTAGCGACCTTGTAGATTAACACGAGGCATCACCCCGAGGTTTTTATAATCAAGTAGTCCTCGAGGTTAACAGGCTCTATTTTGATGTTACAATCCTTAACGTTAAGGGATCTCGATATCTCCAAGGCGTTTTCAATTTGCTTGTAGTATAGTGTGTATGGAGGGCTAGACCCCACCGTGAAATCAGCATCGAGCTTGAGCTTTGATAACTCAGCACAATCGTTAAGTACTATGACCTTGTACTTAACGGGCAGATTCTCGACGAGGTTTCTAGGAGTATCATACCCGATGACCTTCCCTTCGTGTATAACAACAACGTAGTCACTCAGTATGTAAGCCTCTTCCATGTAGTGAGTTGTTAGGATTATTGTGATTCCTCTTTTCCTGAAGCTGAGAATCTTGTTCCACAGGCTTCTCCTCGCTATAGGATCCAGACCTATGCTTGGTTCATCGAGGAAAACGAGCTCAGCGTTCATGGCGAAGAGCAGGGCGAGTAACACTCTTCGTCTATAACCACCACTCAAGCTCCAAACAGAGCGGTTCCAATACTTTCTTGGTATTCCCATTTCCTCCAGAGCTGACTTTGATTGCTTTTCCGCATCTGATAGTGACATCCCCCTCATAACTAAGACGTACTTGACGTACTCAAGAGGTGATGGAAACATCAAGGGCTGTGCTTCTTGGGGTAGAACAGCTATTCTCTCTCTGACTAAGCTGGCTTCCCGCACCACATCGTATCCTAGAACATATGCTTCTCCCTTTGTTGGGAGCAGCTGGGTTCCTAGAATTCTTATGAAGGTTGTCTTGCCAGCCCCATTTCTGCCGAGCAAGCTAGTAATGGTGTTCTCGCTTATCTTTACTGAGACGCCTCTTAGAGCTTCTATTCTCTTTGCTCCTCTAGAGTAAATCTTCCACAAATCAACAGTCTCTGCCGCTAGCAAAACTGCTTACCCTTAATTCATAATATATGAACAGCCTGTTATCTTAATAACAATTGGTTTATGAAAATATAGGTCCCCCCGCCGGGGGTTGAACCCGGGACCTGCCGGTATCCATGTAGAAAGGCCTGTCTCACTACAGCCGGCCGCTCTCCCGCTGAGCTACGGGGGGTTGCCCCTTATCGGGGCCTGCGGGCTGATAATAAATTTGTTGTTACGGGATTTAAAGCTTTTATTTAGAATTAAAAGGATTCGTATAACGATGAAACAAAACTATTACAACCTAGAAGCCCGGCAATATTTTTCCTAAACAAAAATACTGAAGCGGTACTCATTTATTTAGAAGCTCAGGCTCAATTATTTTCGATACTTTCTTTTCAACCTTTAAATCATACACATCTTCTTCTATCTTGTCTATTTTTTCCTCTAGTTTCTGCAACATCAGTGATGAGGCTCTAATGAAGGATCTCGTTAATGTATCTAGCTCATTGACTCTTTTCTCGAGTGTTTCCAGTTTTGATTGAAGTTGCTGGTAGCTCTCGTTTGCTTTGGGGTCGGGCGAGCTTAGATACCCTTGCTTAACCAGTGGGAGGTAGTTCTTTATCAGTATTTTTATTAAATCAGTTATCTGTATATCGTAGTTCTCGGATACTTCTTTTAGCTCCTGGTACAATTTATCGGGAACGCTTATGTGTATGGTCGGCAAGATTTTCTCTCCAGTATTCTTATTTATATGACAAGATTATTTTTGTTCAGTCTAGTATAAAAATGTTAGTATTTGTAAGGTAATACTTGGCTGAGTTAAAAATATCATTTTCCATTTCCAGTACTACTTAGGAGTGGTAATATGGGTCTTAGAATAATCACTTTCAAGCTGGATGACGAGTTGTTGGAAAAGATTGATATATACGCTCAGAGGGTTGGTGTTACTAGGAGCGAGTTCATTAGACAAGCAATCCTTATGTACATTGCAAAGCTTGAGGCAGAAATAGAGAATGAACTAAGAGTAAAAATAATAAAATAAGACTCACGGAGACTTGAGTAGTATAATCTTGGGTTTTTCAGCAATAGCTTCCTTACCGCAAATCTCGAGGACTTCTTTTTCCTCCTTGCCGGTCTTGGCTGCTAGCAGGAAGTCATTCACAGGTTTAATGGGTAGATTGAGACCCCTAACCCAGTAGTGAATTGGAACTATAAATCTAGGGTTAACCCTGGAAGCTATGTCCCATGCCTCATAGGGCTCAATGGTATAGAACCCGCCGACAGGGATGAATAGAACATCTGGCCTAGGCTGAGATAGCTTTAACAAAGCATCCTCGCTTGGATAATCACCTATGTCGCCTAGATGAATAAATGAAAACTCGCCAATGCTAACTCGGTAGGCAGAGACCCATCCTCTCCTCTTACCTGACTGCTTGTCATGAGGAACGCGTACACCGAGCACGTTTACATCGATGTTCCTCACTGATAATCTTTTCTCACCAACAAAAGACTCAAGAACAACGCTGTCAGGCTTCGACACAACGTTAACGGCATTATGGTCAAAATGGTCATGGGTAACAAGCACCAAATCCCCCTTCACGGCAGGCGGTGAAAGACCGAGCGAAGCTCCATCGTGGGGATCAACCACGATGGTTAAATCTTTGTAATGAGCGCTCACGCATGCATGACCGTGAAACTTGAAAACTAAGCAAGAAGACATTTTTGTCCCCATAACTAATTATAAAGTAACCTAATATATAAAGGAGAAACATGTTATCTCTATTGGTGAACATGTATGATGGAGTACAGAATTCTTGGCAACACTGGTGAGAAAATAAGCGCTATTGGCCTGGGTGCATGGCAGTTCAGTGAGTCATGGGGTGTTCTCGACTATGAGGTCGCAAAGCAGGTTATCGAGGAGGCTTATCTACAAGGAATAAACTTCATTGATACCGCAATCGTGTATGGGAAGGGAAGAAGCGAGGAGTACGTTGGAAGAGCTATAAATGAACTTAAGATTCAGGACGACGTATACGTAGCGACAAAAATACCTGGCGAGATGCTTTCGGAACATGATGTACTACTAGCATTGAAGGGGAGTCTAAGAAGGCTGCGCATAGACCACATCGACTTAATACAGGTCCACTGGCCACCTATATGGAACAATGTACCTACTTGCACCTACATGCGTGCCCTCGAGAAGGCCGTTTTCTTTGGCATGGCTGATTACATAGGTGTTAGTAACTTTCCTCCAATACTCATAGAGGAGGCGCAGTCATGTCTCGCTCGAGAAGAAATAGTAAGCGTTCAGGTTAGATACAACTTGATTGAAAGAGAGGCGGAGCTGGAGATACTACCCTACACACAGGCAACAAACATGACGCTGATAGCATGGAGTCCACTAGCAAAAGGAGCACTTACAGGGAAGTACAGAGCGGGTAAAACTCCTATATTCAATGATGTAAGAGCAAGCGAGCCAATATTCATTGACGAAAACCTAAAAGCAATCGAGCCACTGTTACAAAAGATAGAGGAATTAGCATCTAAGTATGGAAAAACACCATCACAGATAGCCCTTAACTGGCTCCTTAACAGTAGCGATAATGTAGTTCCGATCCCAGGCGCTAAGAGCAAAGAGCAGGTAAGGGAAAACGCCGGCGCTGTTGGCTGGAGCTTAACGCGGGATGACTGGCTAGACCTAGCCTTCATATCTAGTAGTATAATCATCAAGAGAAGCTTGGCTATTCCATAAAAAATATTGGTCCACGCTTGTATGAAAATCGCCATAATAGGGGGAGGGCCAGCAGGCTTACTTACATCTTATTACCTAGCTATAAATGGATGCGAAACGACTGTTTTCGAAGAGCATACGAGAATAGGCTACCCAAAGCACTGCACAGGGCTTGTGACTGCCCGAAGCATAGCTAAGGTTCCCGTTGATACCAAGGAGTGCATAGAGAAGAAGTTCGGAAAACTCATAATTCATGGACAAGGGAGAGAAGCCTTCGAAATAATCATTCCGACCGTAGCTAAAATAGATAGAGTGTGTTTTGAGGAAAAAATCTATGCTGAAGCGGTGAACCAAAAAACAAGATTCAGGCTAGGAGCAAGAATAGACACAAAAAGGAAAGGAGATGAAATCAAGCTACTAAATGTAATAGAAGATGTTGATTTTATTATTGATGCCAGGGGATTCGAAGCTGCAATAAAAAACTCAGAAAAAGTCAGCAAGAATAAGCTCGTAGGTATAAACCTAATTATCAAAGGAAAAACCTCCATGGATGATAATGCAATACACGTCTTTTTCGATAACAAAATAACCCCTGGTTTCTTTGCATGGCTTGTCCCCATCAATGAGCATGAAGTCCTAGTTGGAGGCGGCTTCAAGAATCCACCGACACAGGAAGAAATAATACGTTATTTCCATCGAAAAGGGTTTTTAATAAACCATGGGCAGATTGCTGATAAATACGGCGGTGTAATTCTGAGGGGGCCGCCAATTAGGGATTTTCATGGAAAAAACTGGCTTGCTATAGGGGACGCAATTAGCATGGTTAAGCCAATTACTGGGGGAGGGCTTTACCCCATAATCAGCTCTATCCCCTTTAAATACAACAATGGTAATTGCTATGAAGCGTTGATTCGCTTAAAAACCGGGATAAGGAACACACTGGAAAAACTAAGAAAGCAGTACTTGCTATCGAAATTCATTCATAAAAGAATATTTCCGTATGCGCTCGACGCTTTTATACCCTTAATAAAGATGGTGCTGGAAGTAGTTTATCTAGATTATGATGAACACGACAAATTAGTATCTCAATTAATAGAGAACATAGCTAAAAGAAACGTGTACCCCGCCTGACCGTTCACCCTTCATCTTCATCTGCCAATCGGCATCTCAGGTGACGTGAGACCGGCGGGGCAATTATTTACTTAGTTTTTTCTCAAAAATATTTTTAAAGAATCACACTCCTTTGCCTTAGCTAAAAACTTAATTATTCGATTAACCATGTAAAAACCATGTAGCATCGCTGTTATGTTTGAAGCATTGGACGTGATACGAGCTATGATAACTGAGAATGAGAGAATCATTCTGGAAAAGCTCCGAGAAGCCGGAGACAAGCTAAGCATCGAGGAAATTCAGAAACTAACAGGGCTTTCGCAATCGACCATTATGGCTGTCATTGAGCTACTAAAATCAAAAGGAGCAGTAAGAGAAGAGGCGCATCTACTAAAGAAGTACATCTTGACTGAAATTGGAATAGATAACCTGGAGAAGGGGATGCCGGAGGAAATACTGCTTGACTTGCTGAAAAAAAGCGGTGGAAAAACAACAATAAAATCAATTATCGATGTGATGGGACCGAAGGGTAATGTAGCTATAGGTGAGCTTAAGAAGAGAGGCGCTATAGTCATCGAGAAAAACGAGGTTAAATTACTAAAAGACGTAAGCGAAGAGATACTGAAGGAAAAAGAAGTATTGAAAGAAATTAAGGAAAAAGGTTTTCCTTCGGATACAAACGTGATTTCATCTCTTCTCAAGAGGGGCTTGATAGAAGAAAAACTTGAAAGAAGAGTCAAAATCGCGTATGTCCCGCAAATCGCTGATAAGCTCCTAGCTGAAGCAAAAACGTACGCCACTAAGCTTTCAAGCGACGAGATAGTGAGTGGAAGATGGAAAGAGGTTGTCTTAAAGGAGTACAACGTTGAGGCTCACCCACCAAGCCTTTATCCTGGATTGGAGCATTTCTTCGAGCTGTTCCTGGAAAAAGTGAGACTAGTACTCCGTGACATGGGGTTCAAAGAGTTCAACTACAACTTCATTCTCCAGGAGTTCTGGAACTTCGATATACTATTTCAAGCCCAGGACCATCCATCCAGGGAGATACATGATACGTTCTGGCTAGACTACAATAGCGATACTATTTTGGATGCTTCGCCTGACCTAGTAGAAAAAGTTAAAAGGATACATGAAAAAGGAGGCTCAAGAAACATTAGAGGATGGGGAGGAGAATGGAGAGAGAGCGTTGCTAGAAGATACATACTGAGAACACAGATGACCAGTGCGACCATTAGAGCACTTAGCACGGGACTATCTATTCCTTTCAGGGTATTCAGCATCGGTAAGGTGTATAGGCCTGACCAGATTGATTATAAGAGGCTCCCGGAGTTTACTCAGCTTGATGGAATAATATCTGAAAGTGGATTTACATTTAAGGACCTCCTCAGCGTGTTAAAGGACTTCTTCAATAGACTCGGCTTCGAGAAAGTGAAGTTTAAGCCAGCTTACTTTCCGTTTACTGAGCCGAGCGTTGAGGGATACGTGTACATGGAGGGGAGAGGATGGGTTGAGGTTTTCGGTGCAGGCCTGTTCAGGCCAGAAATACTAGAGGTTCTTGGCTACGCCGAGAATGTGGGTGCGTGGGGAATGGGTCTTGAGAGACTAGCCATGAAGCTTATTGGCGTTGAGGACATACGGTTATTCTACAGTAGAGAAATCGATGTACTGAGAAAACACTATTCTAAGGCTCTTAGAGCACTGGGGGAGTAGAAGTGCCGGTAGTACGCTTACACCTAGATAGGCTTAAAGAGCTTTTATCAGGCGAAATTAAAGAGCAAGAGCTGGAGGATATAGTCTTTACTCTTAAGGGCGAAATAGAGAGTTTTAACAAGACTGATGGAACGTTAGACATAGAGTTCACGATGGATAGGCCGGACCTACTTATTAGCGAGGGTGTTGCTAGAGCGATAAAGGGGCTAAAGGAAATAGAGACTGGCTTCCCAAAGCTAACCGTGAAGAACTCGGATTACCAGCTCTTAATTCACGATGTCCCATCAAGACCGTACCTAGCTATCGGCATCATTAAAAATTACCCTCTAGATGAAAAAACCCTTGAAGAGCTCATTCAGTTCCAGGAGAAGATACACTTGACTGTTGGGAGAAAAAGAAAGAAGGTTGCCATCGGAATTCATGATTTAGACAAAATCCCGTCGAAAAAACTAGAGTATAAACCAGTCCATTTGGACTACCAGATGATTCCTCTTGGACATAGCGACAGGTGGACGGTAAGGGATGTATTGAAGGAGACAGTGCAAGGAAAGCTCTATGGCTCTTACTCCATTATGAATAATCATCATCCGGCTATTCTCTCAGACGGAGAAATAATTAGTTTGCCTCCCGTTATAAACAGCGATGTAACGAGACTAGATGTTGGAACAAAAAACCTACTAATTGATGTAACAGGCACCGATGAATTCACCGTTCTTAAAACACTTGATTTAATTACGAGTGTTTTGTCGGAAAGAAAGAATGCTTTTATCGAGCTCTGTATGATTGTAAGAAACAACAATAGTTTCTTAACGCCTGGTTTAACTCCGACTTTTGTTGAGACAACCATTAGTGACATCAATAGAACGCTTGGAGTAGAGCTAAGTGGGGATGATATTGTTAGGCTTGGAGAAAAAATGAGGTGGGAGGTTCTCTGGGATGAGGATAACATTAGGGCAGGGGCTCCGGAGTACCGTACAGATGTTCTGCACCCGGTGGATTTCATCGAGGATTTAGCTGTGAGTTATGGTTACTCCAACTTTACGCTAGAGCCAAAGCCAATCACCACAAAGCCCAAGGAGGATGAGTACACCGTCTTCAAGAAGCACGTGAAAAGAATACTTATTGGCTTGGGGTACACGCAGTTCTTGAGCTTTACAATGATCAGCGATGACCTAGCAAAAATAGCGCCTGAGAGCGGCATTTCTCCTATAAGAATAATCAATCCTATATCGAACGAAATGAGCAGTATAAGGCCATCAATTATTCCATCCTTAATCCAGGCAATAAGAGAAAGCCAGAAGTCAGGGCTTCCGCTAAGGATATTTGAGATAGGTTATTATGGATACATAGATACCAAATCCAAAGGTTTATCAACAGGGGAAAAACTAGCGCTGGCCCTGGTTGATTATAGGGTTGGATATGAGGATATCCAATCAGCACTCGAAGGGCTACTATCAATTCTTGGGATAACACCGGTATACCAGAGATATTATTCAGACATATTCATCAAGGGGAGAAGCTCTATAGTAAAATACAATGACACAGTGATAGGCTACGTAGGAGAAATTTACCCGCAAATACTAGTGGATAACCAGATAAAACACCCGGTCGGAGTCGCTGAGGTCTATCTGGACATACTTTATCAATTATGGAAAATACATTAACTTTGGTTCGAGAACAAATAATACAATAACCCTTTCTGCACGTGAAGCCTGTTTTCTGCCTGATCAAAAACAATGCTTTGAGGGCTCTCTATTACTTCATCGGTTATTTCCTCGCCTCTAATGGCGGGAAGGCAGTGCATCACTAGTGGTTTTTTGTTGCTCTTCATCAGTAGCTCCATGTTAACTTGGTATGGACGAAGAATTTTTCTTCGATAATCAGCTTCTTCTTCTCTGCCCATACTAACCCATACGTCCGTGTAAATTATGTCTGCTTCTTTAACAGCCTCGATGGGATTAGTAGTGATGTTTATGCTTCCTCCACTGAGCTCAGCCAGCTTGATAGCTTTTAAGAGATAATTCTCGTTAGGCCAGAGCTCCCTCGGAGTCGCTATGTATAGGTTGATGCCTAGCAAACCGGCAGCAATCATGAGGCTGTTCAGCACGTTGTCTTGCCCATCACCGATAAACGCAAGGTTCACGCCACTCACGTGTCCCAGCTTCTCCTTGATAGTCATCACATCAGCTAAGACCTGAACTGGATGCTCTCTATCGCTGAGAGCGTTGATTACCGGTACCGCTGAGTATCTAGCTAGTTCCTCGAGGCTCTCGTGTTTTTTAACCCTAGCAATAATTCCATCAACATATCTTGATACTACTCTTGCAAAGTCCTTGATGGGCTCTCCTCGGGATAGCTGTGTATCACTTGCATTCAAGGTGCTGAATCGACCGCCTAGCTGAGTAATAGCTACTTCGAAGCTCAGCCTCGTCCTAGTACTAGGCTTCTCAAACAATAATAGGAAAAACTTGTTTTTTAGATACCCTGTTTTCCTAAAGCCGAGATTATGCAGTGTTTTGAGCATCATAGATATATCGATTATTTTTTCTATATCCTCTCTGCTTAGGTCCTCCATGAGTAGAAGGTTTTTCTTCATTTTTAATCAATTAACCAACAAACTTTTCAAATGGAATATTAACCTAGCGTCACACGAGTTTTATATTCCTTAAAACAAAAAAATATATGGGATACTGAGTTGTCGCCAAATTCTACTAAGGATTTTCTCTCTATGTTATACGAGGATAACGATATCGTTGTAATGCTCGCCCCACATGAGAACGAGTTGGAAAAAATAATCATGGAGATTCTCAAGAGAGAGAAAAAGCCACTGACTGTTAAGGAAATACACCGATATCTAGAAGCTATTGCTAGTGAGGAAAAAATAAGAAGAACCCTTTACAGATTGTCATCAAAAAACGTTGTTAGGCATCACAAGGATGGGAGATACGAGTTCGTTGGTTTCAACGGGGAGAAGAAATAAGGTTTTTTCCGATATATTCTCTTATTTCTTTAAGGTTTTTGCCGACAAAGATTGCTCCCGCGTCGTACAGTAATTTAGGATTCTTACCAAAGGGAGCTACGCCTATAGGCTTGCATCCATTGATGTATGAGCTTGACATATCCTCGGAGTAATCACCTATGGATATGCAATCAATGTTTTTCTCAGAGTTTACCAGCCGCGAGATAACTGTTTTTTTCTCGAACGGCCTGGATAAACTGATGTTGTGAAGAGTGTGTATTTCTCTTACATAATCCACTAACCCCGCGTTGGCTAATTCATTTGCAATAATTGTTTTATCCACTCTTCTGCCTGTAACGACAACAATATAGTAGTTATTTTCGCTGAGGAACTGGACTAAATCATCCGCGCCAGGCATGGGGTTTACAGGCTCGCCTTTGAAAGTCTTAAAAATACCGCTGAAGTAAAACCAAAACTCAAACCTATCAGTACCAGGAGGATTAGCTAAATTCTCCTCTAAGTACCCCCTGAGAAACTCCCTAAAGCTCAATCTCTCATAATTAAATTTCGCTCTAGCCTGATTATAAGCTCTAAAAAAATACGTCAAAGTATTAACAAGAGTTAAATCGTGATCGAGTATAGCGATCCTCTTCATGTGGCCATTACGCCTTTATTATAATGCTACATCGAGAAAATCAGATGGAGGTATCCTGCCTTTGCTGACATATTCGTTATACTTGTTTTCCAAGAACTTCATGAAGACAGGGCATGTATCAAACTTTCCTTCTCTGTCGCATTTTCCTCCAAGACTCAGGAAACACTGCTTTGTTTTCTTATCGAAATATGGGCAAAGCTTGTGATACTGCTTGGCTGATTTAAGCATTCTCTGCACCCACTTAGACATCTCGCTCTGCTGTGCTGAGTCGGATTTAGAAGCTGGCTCTCCGATGCTCATAGTTATCACCTTTGTTTGGCTATTGGTCTTTGCTTTAATCATTTTAGAATTCGTCTCTAATAAAAATATACAAATATAACTAGAAATTGAGTTATTAAGGGATGATGAGAAATTCAAGGGTTGATTAGTGATAGGCGAACTCGCGACTGACCCTTAAGTGATGGAAAAATGCCTTGTCCACTATACAAGGATGGCTTGTGCTTATCACCAAAAAGGTCAGTGCTTGCCCCTCCCGAGCCTGGAAGTCCATGCCAGAAATCACAGACAGAGTTCTCCAAGTGTCCTTATTACGACAGGTCCGCTGCATCTAACCTTGAAAGATTACTCAGCCTAGCATCGAGGAAGAGCGGAATAGTATCCTCTATTCATCTATTCAACAAGCCCTTGAAGAGCCAATGCGAGAAGTTCATAGTCATACCGGAGCAGGGAGGCTACATAACTTATTGTGGCGTTCTAAATAGGTACTTAACAATATATGAGGCTGAGCTATGCGAGAAATACTATCAAACCTGCCCTCTCAGAAAGCTTTTGTATAAAAGCTAGACGTATCGGGCTCTTTGTTGGTAGACTTGATAATGCTTCTTATTTCATAGGCAATCTCGCTAGCAATCATTCTTATGTTGTCTTTATGCGATGGAAGAGCAGCCTTGGAATCAACCTTTATAGAAAGCTCATTTGCCAGTTGAAGAGCATCCGTCAAATGTATGTAAAGGCCTGTGTACCTGTACTTAGCTAGAAGGTTTTTAATCATTCTTAATTTAACTATAGCTTCATCAACTAGTTCATACGTGTTATACCAAATTGTACCTATGCTCTTTTCTCCAGCAACCTTTGTTCTCAACAGCCTATACGTGTTCTCAAGAGTGTTTAAATGATAATCAATACGAGCCTCAAGCTTCAATGAGGCATACATTGATTCAAGCATATCAAGCTTGCTAGACAAGATTTACCCCTTAAACTAACTCGTAAACACCAACCTTTATAACTGGAGTGGCGAATTCATATTAATCATAAGCAAGTAATCCTAGGGGCCAGAGATTTGCCATCCAAGAAGGCAAAGAAAAAGGAAAAAGAATACGAGCTCTCAGATAAACTATTAAAAATCATCTCAGTAGTGGCGCTAATAGTAATAGTTGTCTTAGGGGTTTATATAAGGCTTCAGCCAGCGATTAAGTACGACTACGAGTTGCAGGGAGATGACTCATGGCAGGTATACTGGGTCTCTAGTTATCTAGTTAAGCATGGATTAGCAGCTTGGTTTCACTTGGATAGAAGTAATCCCGATACACATATATTCTGGTATCCATGGGGGCAGGACTTCAAGTACGTTGATTTCCCATTGATTCATATGTTTAACGCCGCTACATATCCTCTCGCATCTCTATTTGGACTGTCCATCAAGCAGTGGGTATCGATTACCCCAGCCATATTCGGGGGGTTAATGATAATAGCTGGGTATCTTCTGGTTAGGAGGCTTGCTGGTGATATTCCAGCTCTGCTGGCAGCAATTTTCTTAGCTTTTGCGCCGGGCACGATAGAGAGGACGGTGTCAACCTTCGCTGAAAAGCAGGGCTTAGCTATACCTCTTATGTTTCTGTCATTCTACTTCCTTGATAGGACGCTTGAGAAGAAAAGCATAATTGAGAGCATCGTGACGGGGATCATGCTGGGGTTAATAGGATGGAGCTGGGGTGGCTATCAGCCCATATACCTGATAACTGGCTTTGCCCTGGCCGTCTCACCTGCATTCTACAGGTATAATTACAGACAAGGACAACTAGTTCTTATATCCACAGCCATAGCTTCATTTCTAGCTGTTCTCAACACAACGATTCCATTCACAGAGCTGTTCAGGGGAAGCGTCGGTGTTCTACTCGTCTCGGGCGTAGCTGTTTTCCTAGCATCCCTGATCTATGATTCAAAAATAAAGCTCCCATACATAAATGAGAAAAACGCGATGAATATTTACAGAATATTCATCGTGATTCTAATCGCGGTTGGTCTAGCCTTGTTATTTACAGGTCAACTCACAATCAGTGGCAGAGCATTGCATTTCCTCACAGGCAAAGAAACTGATCCTTTGGGTGCAAGCGTCGCTGAGCATCAGCCTCAGAGCCTGGCAGAGGTGGCTAGGAAGACGGGAGTAATGTTCATCATGGGTTTATTATTCATACCCGTTGGTATTTATTACGGTAGAAGAAACATGGTTCTTCTATCCCTAAGCCTAGCCACGATTATTAGTTTAATAGTGATTTTCAATGCCGCGTACTTAACTCAGTTTTCATCATCGATTCTCAGCGTTGCGGGCGGCCTGGCTATCACGCCCTTATCGATTAGAGCTACAAGGCACAGTTCATTGAAGCTTAAGGACACGTACATGATAGCGCTTCTCTTGGTTTTCCTTGTAGCAACAGCTTCCTTCTTGCCTACGGTTAAGCTTGGCGTAGCTTACGCAAAAGCTGTTGTTCCCTCTCCAAGAACAGGCATGGTTAGCATATCTGTTGAGAACAAGGCGTGGTACTACGCTCTTGACTACATAAAGAATGAATTACCAGAGGGTGCAGTGATTATATCGTGGTGGGATTATGGGTACATCATAACAGCCTATACAGGTAAGGCTACAGTTGCTGATGGGGCCACGTCTAACGGTACCCAGATACAACTATTAGCCAAGGCCCTAACAGCCACCGATGAAAATGAGACTATCAACATAATCTTCAACGATTTCAAGGCGCCTAAAAACAAGACTTACTTATTGATATTCGATGTTTTCCAGTCAATCAAGCTTGATGAAAACTCAACGGTATGGTACACCGGACCACTGATTAATCCATACACAGGAACCGAGGGTATGGGGGACATACCAAAATCTGTGTGGATGCTCAGAATAGGCGGTAGACTAGGATTAAGGGAGCTTCAACCATACTTCACTATTAAGCAGCTCCAGTTCACAACAGGCCAGCAAGTACCAATACTAGCTCCAGACTGGCTTAATGAAAATGTATCGAGCGTGATGATTTACAGATTATTCATCAATGGAATCTACAGCATTAACCAAACCGCGTACGGCCCGCTAAACCTATCTGGACAACACTACTTCGTGGACCCCATAGACATATACCTAGGCAACCCTATACCAATTAATTATAATGCAACCGAGCACATAGTACCCCTCAAGATATTCGTTGACCCTATCTACGACTCTCCTACAAACAAGGTCTATGTAGCTGTTTTTCTATTTGAAGTTAGATAACTTTTTTATTCCTATCGTCTTAGTGGGCATATAATCAATTCCTAGCTTAAGAGCTGCTTTTTCCAATGTATAGTCATCCGTAGCTAAGTAGACCTCGAAGCCCTCCTTCTTGAGGTAAAATGCTAGTTTGAGCAGAGATTTATCTGCTCTGGATAGCTTATCGCTTATTTTTCTCGGTAGCTCCACCTTTATGTCAGGAGGCTCCGTAACAATTAGTCTGCTGAGCTCGATAGAGAGAAGGGTTTTATTGTAGCTGGCACTATCCTTTATTTCCTCGTAGACCTCCGGCGTAGTAACCAAGCAGTCCGGCACAAGCATGTGAATTGAGCTGAAAATAGCTGATGCATCCAGAACAAGCACTTTAGTACAGTGTTTTTCTCTCAAAAGTTCTTTCATAGAATCTTACCCACTTAAACCTAGCTACGTGTAATGGCTTTTTATATATCTTAAAGTATAGCGTCTTTCCCCTTTCTACGTAACCTTTATCTATTCCGTCTATAATTAGCCTCGGCATAACGCCGTCCTTTCTAACGAGGACCCTGATTTCTAGTAGAGGGCTTATGACAACAGGCCTGTTGCTCAGCTGAATAGAAGCTAGCGGGGTAATAACGAATGAAGCGAGGCTCGGCTCAATGACGGGCCCACCCGCGCTTAAGCTATAGGCAGTTGAGCCTGTCGAAGTGGATATTATTAGTCCATCGCCGAAGACATCGTATAGCTTCGTGGTACCTATATAGACCTCCAGTCTAGCCAGCTTTGCTCTATCCCCAACGAGCACGGCCTCGTTTAGGAATGAATATGTCTTTTCATTTTCTATTGATATTGAGCCCAGAAAATACTGTTGAACCAGAAAGTCGTTTTTGAGAAACCTATCAATATATAGTGTTGCCTCAGAGGAGTCGATATCAAAGTAGAAGCATCTCCTGCCGGCACCAATAGTCATTATTACTGGGCTTAACTCCTTGCTTGTAAGCTCCTGTATAACCCTGAGAAACGTTCCATCACCACCTATGACAATGACGCGGCATATCTCCTCATCGAAATCCTGTGGCTCCGAGCTTAATCCGAGCTCGTCAGACGGGATTTTGTTGAGTGTAGCGTTAACCGGCTCAAGGCCCTTCTGATTAAGAAAGCTGACTATCTCCCTAGCAGTGGTTAGAGCCTCTTTGCTGTTGCGCTTAACAACAACGCCGATCCTCTTGCATTCCCAGCGCATCATTGATCAACTTGAATTTATTCTCTAGGAGTTAATTTAATCTTTAGTTTTTAAATAATGTTTGAGGATGCTTTTGATGGACAAAGAACACATGGTTTCGAGCTGCGTGGCTGTAACCAGGGAGAATGGGCAGAAAGCCATTGAGCTACTTAAGTCGAGGGACCTGATTAACAGGGAACTGAAAGTTAAGAGAGCTGGGAATGAGGTTTTAATTCCGGTCATCAATGTGGAGGAATCCCTGAAGGTTCTAGCCTCTGGCAGCATTGATGCTCGTGAATGCGTGGATGAGTTTACGCTTATCGCAAAGTTGACTAGAAGAGAGCTCCTGGAGAAAATCGAGGAGATGAATGGCTTAAAAAGACTTAGCTACCATTTAATCGGCGATATACTCGTGATTAACCTCAAGGGGCCCGAGGAGGCAGAGAAAGCTCGCGTCACAGCCTCTGTTCTAATGAACCATTTCAAGAACATCAGAAGCGTATATGGCAAAATCGGTACATTCGATGAGTTCAGAATACCGAAGCTCATTCATCTTGGAGGAGAAAAGGACACCTTCACGATTGCAAAGGAGTATGACCTAAGCTTCGCTGTTGATATAGCTAAGGTGTTCTATAACCCCAGGCTAGCGGACGAGCATAGAAGAGTCTCCATGGAGATAAACAATGGCTCTCTTGTACTGGATATGTTCAGTGGAGTTGGAGGCTTCTGCATACACGTAGCCACTAGCATTAAGGGAGAGGTTCACTGCAACGACATAAACCCCCACGCCGTAAGCCTCCTAAACATATCAGTAATAATGAACACTAAGAAGCTTCTATCCCCCGTTTATACGTGGAACCTTGATGCAAGGGGGCTTCCAAGTCGTCTTAAAAGGAAATTTGATGTAATAATAATGAATCACCCAACAGGTAGCCTGGACTTTATAGATGTAGCTGACTCCCTCCTGAAGCCTGGAGGAAAAATATATCTATATATCCTCGGAAGTAAATCAGAGGACGTCGTGAAAGAAGATGTCACTGGTAAGCTCATGGAGAAAAACCTGAGCTACAGCGTTGAATATAAAAGAGAAGTTCTTGAGCACAGTCCATCCAAATCAGTGCATCTCCTCAACCTATACAAAGAAAAACAAGGCCTCGACAACGATTCTCCTAAGGAAGAACGCCAATTAGCAAAACAGTAAGCTTAGCGCCTTTTCTTAAATCATCAATCAGCTCTCTATCAATATCTACTGCCGCCTTATTCGAATATATCCCAATAGTAGCGTCATTTACATAGCTAGACTTCCTAACGATAATCTTAGTTTGGTCGCTTAGCGTAAACCTGGAGGATCCCCTAGCAATTACGGTATCTTTATGGTTTTCAGTGAACAGAGCTATTACCAGGACTGCCTCGTTGTTCTTGATGATTTCTTTTAACTCCTTGCTTAGCTCCGATGCGCTCTTGGTAGCTTTGACCCCGATTATACAGTCTCCCCTTGGCGTTAGCTCTTTTTCCTTCGTGATTTCAAATGTCGTTTTGTGAGTAGCGCGTACATTGATGTGTCCCCATGCCTCGATGACATCTATAGCGATTTTCCTCAATACCGGCACCAATATCGTTAAACCCTTATTAATCAATAATATATTTAGTGAGCTGCTCGTTGGAGAGCATTAATTTTGAGGTCGAGAGGAAAAGGCTGGTTGACCAGCTCAAGCTTTATGGATACATAAGAACGAGAGAGGTGGAGAGAGCGTTCTTAAAGGTTCCAAGAGAGGAGTTTGTTCCTCCAGACCTCAGGAAGAAGGCTTATCTCGATACGCCGCTTCCAATAGGACATGGCCAAACAATAAGTGCTCCGCACATGGTTGCTATTATGACCGAGCTTCTCGGGGCAAGAATAGGCGACAAAGTACTTGAGGTTGGCACTGGCAGCGGCTACCAGGCAGCCATACTAGCTGAAATCGTTAATCCAGACGGGAAAGCCGGGGGGATCGTCTACACCATAGAGAGAATACCGCAATTAGCTGAATTCGCAAAGAAAAACCTAGAGAGAACAGGCTATATCAATAGAGTAGTGGTGATAGTAGGTGATGGAAGCAAGGGATACCCAAAAGAAGCTCCTTATGACAAAATAATCGTGACTGCAGCTGCGCCTCGAGTACCAAGAAGCCTGCTAGAGCAGATGAGATCGCCGGGCAGAATGGTGATACCCGTGGGAACAAGATACGAGCAAACCCTGCTTGTAGTTGAGAAGGATTTGGAGGGAAAAATCAGAATAACTGAGTCGATACCATGCGTCTTCGTTCCCCTAATTGGGGAGGAAGGATGGAAAGACTAAGGGAATCAGAACACTCTCTCACAGCATCGATTGCCTAAGACGGGTAAGTTCTCATCATCAAGATAAGTCTAGAGACTCCCCAGTTTATTTGTTTTAATGATTACGTAGCTACGCTGCTTTATTGATGCTTTAACTTTGTTCTTTATTTTTTAGGCAATCACAATTTGTTAGTTCCGCGTTTGATTTCTCTGGATATTTGTTGGTACATTAAACAAAGAAGCATATATGTTAGTATTCACCAATCAAATACTAATAAGCAAGGTATAGGTGTTTGAGTTGACTGACCTTATGAGTATCCTCTTTTTTATATTGTTTTTATATATAGTAATGCATCCTCAGATTCAGTTAAAGGCGCTAGCCAACTCCAGGTTAAGATTAATCAAAGAAATCGAGAGGAAAAACGGCTGGCGAGTAATTACTCTAATCCACCGGCAAGAAAAAATAGGGTTTCTAGGCTTCCCTGTGTATAGGTACATTGACATTGAGGACTCAGAAGAAGTGATTAGAGCGATTAGGAGCACCCCGCCTAATCAGCCTATAGCCATGATTCTCCATACGCCTGGCGGCCTAGTCTTAGCAGCCTCGCAAATTGCCATGGCTCTCAAGAGGCACCCCGGAAAGAAAATAGTTATTATACCTCACTACGCCATGAGTGGCGGGACATTGATAGCTTTAGCTGCAGATGAAATATTGATGGATCCTGATGCCGTGCTCGGGCCTCTTGACCCGCAAATACCTGTAGGCAACGCGGTTTATCCTGCCCCGAGCGTTGTTAAAGTGGCTAGGTTAAAGGGAAATAATGCTAAAGACGAGCTCCTCGTGTTAGCTGATGTTGCTGAAAAAGCCATCACTGAAATACAAAGCCTTATAGTAAAATTACTGGAGGATAAACTTGGTGCTGATAAAGCCCGCGAAGTAGCGAAGCTTTTAACTGAGGGGAACTATACGCATGATTATCCAATAACCGTCGAAGAAGCTAGAAAACTAGGTTTAAACGTGAAAACAGATGTTCCACCTGAAGTTTATATGCTGATGAAATTGTATCCTCAAGCCCTACAGCAAAGACCGGGGGTTGAGTACCTACCAAGACCGCCTGTGCCTTTCTACCAGAAAGAGCAAAAAGAAAGCAGCTGATTTCATGTCTTTTTTAAACTAAATAAATAGTTTTTATGTTACTAATTACTAAAACATAGTTGAGATGATGTCTAACCCCCTGGAAGCGTGTTATTTGTTATTGGATTTAGCTTAGCTGTATTGTTCTTTCTCTTGGCTCCAAGAAGTCCGCTTAAGCCAGCCTTGATAGAAATAATTGGCAAGGACCCCTGTGTAATTCATCTCGGTATTCTCTGGGATACTCGGCACACTGTTAATAGTGCTAGGGTTCTTCATTGAGTCTTCCAGGAGACCATGGCAAACTAGGTTTCTGTTAGGCTTTGTTATATCGTTGTCCATAGCCACGGTCACAGCCAGCGTTATTAGCTTCTTATTCAGCACATTGCCAGGCAAATTACTGATACACGCTGTCATCTTCATATTGGCTCTCACTGGCTTTTGCTTCATCATATCTTGGCAGAGCAATACAAGAAAAATTAAGGAAGTAGCAGTTTCAAAGATATTCTTCTATACTAGTGATGTTAGGATTGTTGAGTTTACAACTGAAAGCCTCGCCCTTCAGGGCAGGGAGGAGGTCAGTATTAGTTATATCCTTAATGTTGTATGCTATAATCCCGAATATAATATCGTAAAATAATCTTTTCTCGGTGTACCGATTCAATGATATTAACCCTTAGTTGTTCTAGTATTTGAGAAACGATTGTAGTTTAAGGTGTATTGAAACGAGTTATAGAAGTATTTTGGGTTCTAGGGGCATAAGGGCTGATGAACAGGTGCTAAGTGACCTAAGAATTCGGGAGCTCGTGAGCCTGATTCTTGGTAAAGAAAGAGACGAGTTCTTGTGGAGCCTGTTTCTTGAGCCACTTGACAGTATCGATTCAGTTGTTTATAGGCTCAATGTTTTTCGTGACTTAATGCGGACAGAAGTCTACGTGGTCATGGAGAGGCTTGTTGAAAAGGTTAGAGAAGCCCTCAGCTACCTCGAAACTGAGAAGGAGGCCTACGAGCCACATAAGCTAGGCCTTCACCTAGATGCTGCTTTAACCTACATAGATGCGTTGGAGAGGTTTTACAGTGAAATGCTATCGCTCGGCGTGGAATCAGAGGACCTTAGAGGCTTCCTGGATTATGTTAGAAGCATCGTCGAAAGCGAGCACTTCAAGGCCATGAAAGTGAAGGCCATAAAGGCCAAGGAGGCGAGAGACAGGATCGTTATCAGGGTCAGAATAATGGGTGATAGAGTGGTTGTTTGGAGATTTGATGGAGGCGTGGATATGGAGAAGGTTATCGAGGAGTTGCTTTAGACGCAGTTGAAGCCCTTAGCCACGAGGGTTTGAGAGCTGCCTACTTGAATGTAAAACTCTTATGGCCCTTCCCGGTTGAAGAAATCTCGAGGATTCTATCTTTAATCCCGTTAGAAAGAATTGTGGCTGTGGAGCACAGCTACGGTGTCCAAATAGCCGGGCTCATCGCTATGGCGACAGGTGTTAGAATCAAGAAAACGATTGCTAAGTTCACGGGTAGACCGATCACTCTGGATGAGCTCCAGCAGGCTTTGAAGAAGGTTTTCCTCGAAGGCGTTGACAGGGTGGTGTTGAAGCATGGAGCCTAGGTCTTACAAGACGGATTTGTGGGTTGACTGGTGTCCTGGCTGCGGCAACTTCGGAATTTTGACGGCTGTCATAAGGGCATTCGAGGAGCTTAAATTAGACCCGTCCAGAACAGTAGTTGTCTCAGGTATTGGATGCTCGGGTAAGATAGCACATTTCATAAACGTCAACGGGGTTCACACGCTACATGGGAGAGCAATAGCTTTCGCGACAGGAATTAAACTAGCTAATCCAGATCTGACAGTAGTAGTCCACGGTGGAGACGGGGATTTATTAGGGATAGGTGCTGGCCACTTCGTAGCACTGGGGAGGAGAAACCTAGATATAGTTGTCATTATGCATGACAACGGTGTATACGGGCTCACAAAAGGACAGGCCTCCCCCACACTACAATTAGGGATTAAGACGAAGGCCCTGGCCAAGCCGAATATCCAGCATGGCCTCAACCCACTCGCGCTAGCCCTCTCAGCCGGCTACACCTTTGTAGCAAGAGGCTTCGCATTCGAGGGAGATCATCTCAAGAATCTTATTAAGGCGGCAATACAACACAAGGGGGCGGCATTCATAGATGTTCTACAGCCATGTGTAACCTTCAATGATGTATACACGGCTGAGTACTATAGGAGAAGAGTATACAAGCTGGACTCCGTAGAAGGCTGGGATCCCATAGTCGAGAAACCTGAGGAGAGACACATTAAATTACTAAAGGCTTACGAGAAGAGCTTTGAATGGGGTGAGAGAATACCGATAGGAGTATTCTACATCGACAAGACGCAGACCACGTTAGAGGAGAGGTTCTCGGGGAGAATACCAGTGTATCCAAAGCATTCTCCAGCTATGTCTCGGATAGCCAAAGAAGGAACCGGAGAACCCATTATTGATAAGGAAATCTTCGAGAAATTATTCAGAGAGTACATAATCGAGACAGATCCATAATCAAAAATAGCATTACCAGGCATTTAAACCGTGAAAATCAATAACAGCAGAATTTACCTTATCCCTATGAGCACATCCACGAGCCTAACAAAGAGATATACTTTTATAGACAGGAGGATTGTATTAACAGTATCATGACTCCTTAAATAAAAACTCTGAAAATGGAGTAATGCAAAGCTCCTCCCTTACCCAATATGGTGGTTTTGTTCGTGAAAGCGCCATCCTTATATTTAAAGGAAGAAGGCCTCCCTTCTCTTTAAGGCTAGCGATAAAGGATGAAGGTGTATTTCTTAGTGTAATGATCCTGGTTTTGCTTGCTTCCTCGTAAGCTATTGCCATTGGACCGATTATTCTTAAATTATTGTTGGAACTTGCTGTTACTTGGTATATTTTCCAACCTAGTAGGTCTCCGAACCCCATGTCACGCTTCTTACCGACTCCTGTTCTTTTCAACACCTTTAGTTCCTCTTCCAAGATTTCTGTGTTTCTTACGCTAGCTAGAAAAGCCATTTTCGTTGACAAATACTCTATAGGTATTTTCAATGATACATCGATAGTCCTATATCCTCCTCTACGACTGTCTATAGAAGCGGTCATTCTAACCAACTTTAAGTGCTCACCATTCAATATTTCAAGTTTTGTGATATCGTCTCTTTTACGAAGCCACAAGTTCTCTTGCCTAGAGATACTGTCAGACTTGGAAATTTCCAATAACGTTGCCTCAGAGCCTCTTATTAATACCTTTAGCAAGTAGGGATACTTAGTCGATACCAGTATTTCTAGGTATCTCTCATTTTTATCATGGTGATGCTTGATAATATCAATAACTTGGTCAACATCCACGTATGATGGGAGTTTCGATGCAGATAGGACATTGTCTATATCTATTAGCTTACTACCAGTATTTACCTTCCACAAATGTCACCAATTCCAACAACCTTTTTTCGTCTTTCACAAAATTCAGAAGTGGCTTAAGAACGTCGTGGAGAAGACCAGCAAAGAACAAGGAAGGCTCACTAGCTATGGCTGTTGCGACGATGAGCTGGTGATGGGTTATCTCAGCCATAAGTGGTAAACCACCAAAATACTCTTGTGTCCTACCTATTACCCCGAAGAGGAGCATACTATCTAACACCTAATAGTAATCGGTTTTCATAGTTTTTATGTACGGTCAACCATTATAATCTACTTTTGGCTTATAAAACTATATTAGATCGCATACATTAATTCTAATAGCTGAGTTTAGAGACTGAAAAATTCTTGTTCGTTGCTACTTAAGCCAGAGTTCTATAGGGTTAGGCTCTCAGGCTATCGCTATTCAAAATAATAAGATGTAAAACACTCTGGATATGATGAAACCCAGAAAGTCTGCACCAATATGCATTAAGCATTATCCAAATTAATGTTCATTCTTTGTAGAACTTACGAGCAATACAGTTGCTACTTATAAGTTAGATTAGCATTGCAACGTGCAGCGTCTCCTTTACCAATATAAACCTATCAAAAGAACCTAAAGAAAGATGCGAAAGAGGTAATTGATACTGATAGGCATAAGAAAGCACTCCATATAGCTGTGCCAGCCTTCCAAGAGAACCTTGGAGTAAACGAGATTACAAGAAACATAATTGAAATGTACTATGAGAAGTTCCATTGAATTTACTGATAAAGCGGCAAAGATGATTATAAAGACAAACGAGTACTTCGAGAGACGTGTGACAGAGCCTATATCACAGTATCTTCTTGACATTGTGGCTATGAAGGGTTACGACGAATTTGTAACTGAAATATTGGAGCTTGTGAGGGAAGTAGCTGGCTACAAGCTTGCAGAAGAAGTTGGTGAAAAGTAGAGGCTATTAGTGAGTATAATACATGCATTCTCTGAAGACCCAGGTTTCAGAATGGCTTCTCGCGCCAGACAGTTCCCTGAGGTATCTGTGAGCGTTGATATTTTCACGTCTTTTGTCCTATAAATTATAATTTATTATGTGATATTGTCTTATCTTCTCTTCAATATTTACCTACATCTCTGAGAGGTGTTTTCGAGCGTTTCAACAAAGATTTCCAGTAATTCCTCCCCACTTCCTCCCTTCCTCCGGAACTCTTCTACTAACTCCAAGAACCTCTTCTCTAGAGGGGTTCTAGGTATTTCTGTCACTCATGATTATTCATCCCCTTCTCTTTCTCTACGGGGTGAGTGTGCTGTGAGCCTTGTTGAAGAAGAGGGAAGGTCTAGTGTATCGAGGATGACTCGTAGCTCCAGGAATGTAGGGTATAACGGTGGGTATAGGCGTGTCTTCGCGGCGTATCCCGGGGAAGATATAGGTTTTGCTATAGCCATTAATGGACCGCTTGACCACGTGGTCAGCATCTCAGTTGAGGAGCCTTCTCCCTCTGCGGCAATAATTACAGTAGCGCCTAGTAGGGGATTCGCTCCCTATACATCCGGGATTAAGATACATGTGAATAGTGGGGCACCGCCCGGCCTCTACTCCTTCGACCTTGTCATAACCGATGAGAGGCTTCTCGGCAGAGAGCCTATGGGCTTACTAGTCCTCCCGAGGAGCACTCCGAGGGCACTCGGAAAACGTTACCTTAAGCTTAGGGAGCTTTACAGGAAGCTAGGGGCACAGGCAGTCGTGTGGTACCTCCTAGCAAAGATATTCACTAATGGAGCCACCTTCAGCCAGCTGAAAGAAGCCTACGAGCTAATCAGAGGGAAACCGGTGAGGAAGGCGACTATAGCTGTGATTCTGAGAAGAATGGCCAGGAAAGGGCTGGTGGAAAAGGACAGCGACGGCAAGTACTATCCACTAGTGACTAAGGAGGAAGTAGTATTCAGCCGGATTGATAAGAAGAGAGTAAGAATACCGCAGCCACTAAATGCTCCGAGAAGTGAAGAGAAGCAGGAGGCTTCAGCCCTCGAAAGACAGCTACATGAGCCCTACGTCGCAAAGCTAGCATTCAGAAGGGCTCAGAAGATAGCAATGAAGCATGGAAAGCTAGCTACCGCATACTTTCTGGTCTTTAGCCTCGTAGGAGCTAGAGAAACCGGGTACCTGCTGCTATGGCTTAACTCAATGTTTGCCTACTGTGAGCAGAAGTCAGCCTTCTGCCACTACTTCTACTCGCAACTACTCCACCACTACTTTCAACTGCTGAGGTTAAGAGAAGGAATAATGTACAAGCAGACCCAGGAGTACCTGGAGGCCATGGATATAGCCAACAAATACGTGAGGAAGTATTATGGTAGCCACCAATCCTCTCGCACACTCCACTACGAACTCAAGAAGCAAGGTTACCTGGAATACGATAGTGAAATATACAATGCCGAAATAATCTACTATGAAGATGAAGACATAGGAGTCAGAATATGGGATAACAACATGGAGGAAGTCGAATACGAAGAAAACATAGTAGACAAGCCTATAGTAAAGAGAGAAGTTAAACCAGTATATCCATTCGAGCATATTTATGAATACAACGAGGAAACGTACTTCCACAGACCAGGAGGGCTATACTGAATATTCTTGCGGGAATTCCTAGTCTCGCACAACATCTGCTTCTCAAAACCAGCTTCTGCAGGAACTTTTATAGCTTTGACTACAGAATACTATAGAGGGTGTGCTTGTTGGCTCTTGCCGGCAGGAAGCTTCTCAAGGTCACACGATATGTAAAGGGTGAAAACCATGAGCAGTAGAGACGACAGGAGGTTTATCGAGACCCCGGAGTTCCCCGTTGACGTGGTTAATGAGGCTTCCGCTAAGGAGAAGCAGGGCGGTGGTCGTCCGCCCCACTGGGAGATGGTGTTTTGGTGGACCCGTAAACCCCTAGCAGGTTCCCGAGCGGTAATAGCTGGGGCACTGCTACCAGCGGACACTAATCCTGCTGAGTTCAAGTACAACCTCCACCTCACCGAGAAAATTGCTCATAAGAAGAACCCGAATGTACCACCTAAATGGAGGGAAATATTCAGCAGGTCAAGGCTCCTAGACCCCTTCGCAGGCTTTGGAAGCATACCACTAGAAGCCATAAGGCTAGGAATAGGAGAAGCCGTAGCCGTCGAGCTACTACCCACGGCCTACGTCTTCCTCAAAGCAGTCCTAGAATACCCGAAATGGGCTGTTGAGCGAGGTCTAGGACAGAAGCTAGTCAAGGATGTGGAGCACTGGGGCAGCTGGATAGTGGAAAAGCTACGGAACGACCCAGACATAAGAGAGCTATACGATGACGATACAGCAGTCTACATAGGAACATGGGAGGTACGTTGCCCCCACTGCGGAAGATGGACACCACTAGTCGGCAACTGGTGGCTTGCCCGAGTATCCAAGGAGACAAGCGAGGAAGAGGAAGAGGCTGAAGAAGCCAGGAGCGGCACATTCGAGCGCCTAGCGTGGATGGAGCCGGTCAAAGCAGGAGACCAAATAGCAGTCAAAATAGTGGACCTAAACAAAGAGCTGGGGAGAAAACTCCTAAAGGCAAAGGTCAATAGTAGCCAAGGCATAGTTGTAATCGATGGCAAAACCTACCGTGTACCACAGGCTAACATAGATGCAAGGAGAGAAGTAGCCACATGCCTCCACTGCAACAACCAGATACGAAAAGGCCGGCAAGACTGGTACGTAAAGGAGGCAATAAGGGACTGGAACCAGAAGCTAGAACAATACCTAACCGGGCAAATAGACCTACAAACACTCAAAGAAGCCGTGAAGGCAAGGCCGAGAATACTAGCAAAAGTCAAAATAGCCAACGGAGACCTAGTATTCGAGCCCACAACGCGAGAGGACACGGAGAAGCTGTGGAGAGCCCTGGAGAAGCTGAAGCAGGTGTGGGGAGACCCAGACATACCAACAGAGCCGATACCTCCATATGGAAATATTGGTGGAGGGCTCAGATTCCCAGTACAGATAGTAGAGAAATGGTATCAATTCTTCAACCCGCGACAGCTCCTAACCCTAGTCAAGCTCATAAAGCTGATACGCGAAGCAGGAAAGAGAATAGAAGAAGAAAAGCTCAGAGAAGGCTGGAGCAGAGAAGACGCACACAAATACGCAGAAGCAGTAACAACATACCTAGCAATAGCTTTAAGTAACCATGTACGCCATAATTGCTTAGTAACGAATGTTGAGCCGACGTGGAAATTTATTTCTCCTGTATTAGCTTTTAGAGGTATTGCTATGACGTGGAATTGGGTAGAAGAAAAACCAGATGTTGATCTCATTGGTTCGTTCTATAGATCCATTTATTCGATCATCGACTCTCTTACATATCTTAATAACGTTGTTTCTGGTAGTTTTAGCCGTGTTAGGGTTTTGCTTGATGATGCTACCTCGCTGAGTAGGCTTGGAGATGAGAGGTTCGACCTCATTGTAACTGACCCGCCCTACAGAGACGATGTTGCCTATGCCGAGCTCAGCGACTTCTACTACGTGTGGCTCAAGCGTGCCCTGGGCGACGTTGTTGATGTTGGCGGCATGCTTATTAGAAGGCCTCGTTTTCTTGAGGAAGCATTCTTCAGTAATGAGGCCGAGGTTGAGACACAGTGGAAGTATTTTGCAGATAAGGAGGTTAGTGAGAATGGGGGGCGCTCCAAGTACTTCGGAGAAGGCATTGCTGACCTCCTCCCCGCCCTGAAGGGCGAGGGCTCCCCTTGAGCGGTTCATTGGTTCCCCGCATCTATTCGGGTTTACATCTGTCCTCTGCGGGGCAGTCGGGGTGGCCAGAGATCCCCCCACAGTGTGTTTGCCTAGTGGTTGCGCTCCCCGCATCCCACGCTGGCTTAGGGGCAACCACGGTTCTCGATTAAAACAGAAAAGCTTATAAGCTTTTCTATCCATCCCCGCCTTAAAAGGCGAGGCTTTCAGTTGTAATTTAGAGTATTTCAAGCAACTTCTTGTCGAATCTTTCCAAAGAATGGCTGAAAAGCTAGTTAATAACGGTGTTCTTGTCACGTATTATGCTCATACTAGTCCTGATGCTTGGGAGGCTTTGCTCGATGCTGGCTGGAGGAGTGCTGGTCTCAGGATTACGGCGGCTCATGCTGTGGTCACTGAGTCAAAGCACCGTGTCACGGCTCGCGGTAAGGCTGGTCTCGATATTAGCATTATTGCTGTTTGGCGTAAGGGTGTGAGCGGCCAGGTTCTCGCCGGTGAAGCCTACTCTAGGGCCCTTGAAGGATGCACGGAGTACGCAAAAACTCTACTGAAAATAGGGTTTGATGGTGTTAACTTGTTCGTGGGTGTGCTGGGCTGCGTGTTATCCGTGTTCACTAGATATGAGAAGGTGGTTGGTGCCAAGAGTACCGGGGAGCTTGTGGAGGAGTACATGTATCCCGCTACTGCTGAGGCTATCGCACGTGCCCTGGGTGGTGGCGAGCCAGCAGCTAGACTCAGCAGTACTTCCCTGTTCTATCTTCTCAGCAAGGTACTTATTGCAAGGAGACGTCGGCAGGTTAGGAGGACACTGGATAGGAGTACCATGACTATACTCTCTATTGGCACCCGTAACGAGGTGAAGAACTTGAAAGAACTTGGGCTTGTACAGCAGGAGGGTGACAAGTTCCGCCTTCTCGAGCCTGCCTGGGGTCAGCGTGAATTAGCTCGTGCTGTGAGGTCTGTGCTAGAGGAGAAGGGGATTAACCCGGGTAACCCCACGGCTCGTACTGCTGTGGACTTACTGCATGTCCTTGAGTACTATGCTATAACCCTGCCCAGAAGCGAGTTCTCTAAGAAGGCTGAGGAGCTTCGTGCCAGGTATCCCGCACTATACGAGGAGGCCTTGGGTCTAGCTCGTATTCTCGCAGGGGTTCTCCCACCTGGCGACCCTGAGCGCGAGCTTGTAACTAGTATTATCAATGTGCTTGCACCCAGCCAGACCGGTCTTGACAAGTGGTTTAGGGGTGGTAAGTGATGGGGTTTCTTAGCCATGTTAAGCTGTGGAATGATGTGCTTGAGCCAAGGCTCGACGAGAAGGCTGCTCCAAGCCTAGGAGGAGTACACCTAGGAAAAGAAGAGCCCATATATACAGACCCCCTGGAGTTCTTCAGAAGGACGCTTGTTACTAGGCATATGGCTGAGGCCCTAGAGAATGTTGCCGACGCCCTCCTTGGTAGGGGCGGTAATAAACTGGTCATGCTCCTCTCGCTTTACGGCGGCGGTAAGACCCACACGATGCTCACTATTTACCATGCCTTCCGCAACCCCGTAGCGCTTCTCGAGGCTAAGACTGAGGATAACGAGACGAGAGAGCGTCTACGCAGGTTAGTCGACGAGCTATCTAGGGTGGGTAGTGTAAGGGTGGTTGTGCTCGACGGGTACTTTAGCGAGCTTACCCCGACCCCCGTCAACCCCTTAGTGGTTCCCGGCGGGTATAGGGTACAGACTATCTGGGGGTCTCTAGCCCACCAGCTGGGTCGATTCGGTGAGGTAAGGGAGAACGATGAGAAGCTGCTGGCCCCTCCTGCTGATGTGATTGCTAGGCTACTTGGAGACGAGCCAGTGCTGATTCTAGTTGATGAGCTTGCTGACTATGTTGTCAGGCTTAAATCCTCGGTTGACAATGTCCTCAGGAATTACGCGGACCAAATTCTATCTTTTATGGAGTCTCTTGCTAAGGCAGTCGACTTGTCCAGGCACACTGTCCTCATAGTCTCAATGCCTGTGGAGGAGAGGAGAGAGGGACTCGAGGTTGAGGAGCGGTACAAGTCGCAACTCGGCGTTGTTACAAGCCTGTATAGGTCTGTGAGCAGGGTTGCTTCGAGGAGGATAGTTCCTGTAGCATCCTCTGATATCCCGAGCATACTCAGGGTGCGTATTTTCGAGAGCGTAGACGATAAAGCAGCCAAAGCCCTGTCTTCGAGCCTCGCTAAGCTATATGGTGCTGAGGAGAACAAGGAGTTATTCGGGGAGGATGCTGTTAGGAAGGCTCAGCAGGTTGAGAAAACTTACCCGTTCCACCCATCCTATATCGAGACCCTTGTAGACATACTAGACAAGCACGAGGGCCTTGAAAAGACAAGAGATGCCATTAAGATTACTAGGAAAGTCGTGAGGAGGCTCGCAGAAGTGGGGAGCCCTGCCGAGCTAATCATGCCCTTCCATATCGATGTTGAGGACCAAGAGATAAGGGGTACATTACTCTCCCACGAGCTATACAGGCAGTACGCTACCATAGTCGAGGAGGACGTGGTTGAGAGAACCAAGAGCTACGAGAAACCGGAGCTGGTGAAGACAATAGCTAAAACTATTTTTGTTAAGACGTTCGTATATACTGGCTCGATAAGGCATCACCAACTATACCCTGATAAACGCTGGGTCATAATATCGTCGTATGAGCCTAGCATGGCGAGAGCCCTTAACCTACAGCCGAAAGACTACCTGGACGCATTGGAGTGGGCTTCTAGCAACCTCGTCTACTTGCTGAGCGAGGGAGGGCGCTACTGGTTTACCCAGTTCACTTCACCCATACGTAGGGTTGAGATGACGGCTAGAACGGTGGAAGACCATGAGGCGCTTAAGAAGGTTGAAGAGTATGCATGGAAGCTTCTAGCCAAGCCCTATGAGGACGTGGTATCAGGCTCAAGACGGCGTGGGCAGAGGAGAGAAGTAACGGAGTCGCCCTTTAGCACAAGCTCTAGCATAGTCTTAGAAGAACCTAAGCCAATAGACCACGACTCCAGAGAATACATACTGGTGGCGGTTCTCTCGCCCATCCGGGAGAGCGAGATAGAGAAAATAATTTATGAAACCCCCAGCGGCGGGTCTAGGAGATACGCTAATACTGTTTACCTGATATTTCCACGCGACAATAACAGCGTCTCGCAGATGCTCGGTTTCGCTAAGCACCTAATAGCGTGTGATATAGTGGGTGAGGAGCTAGACTCCATATACGAGGATAGTGAAGTCCGTGAGGTCATGAGAAAGAAGCTCGAAAAGTACTGTAAGGAAATGGAGGGAGTGGAGGGTAAGCTCGTCATGAACATACTCGCAGGCCTAAACCTCGTTGCATATCCAAGCTTCGACGAGAACAGTCATAGGAATACATTCAAGCTTACCGATGCCTCTATGGCCGATACCATAGTTGAGACAGCTACGCGTGCTCTTAAAAACACTAGACCACCGAAACTCTATGAAGAGCTAGACTTTGAGCAGCTCGAATACATGCTATCCCAAGCCGGCATTAATATATCCGAAGGAGACTCCGCAAGACTCGTCTCAGATATCGTCGACTACTTCTACTCCAACCCAAGACTACCCATGGTGAGAGAGGAGACAATCAAAAACGCCCTAATCGAAGGCGTAAAGACTCTAAGGATTGGAGTGAAGAGGTCGGGCAAGATATTCTTCAAGAAGGTATATGAGTGCAAGTCTAGGCATGACTGTAACCCGCCTTCGATGGAAGAGGTAGAGGCTCCGCGGGAATTAGAATCGAGTGATTTAATACTACCGTGGAGGATGGCTCTCCAGGAGCAGCTTGAAGGCCTAAGAGATGTCAGAGAAGAGAGGGTAGCTGGCGGAATAAGGAGGATATGGTATGCATTCCACATTAACGGGAACCTTGTACCCGTAGCAAAAGCACTGGATACCATGGACCTCGATTCATTACGCAATAGCCCATTAGTTAGAGTTACAGAGTTCATAGAGGAAGGTGTAGACGTTAAGCTAGACAAACACGAAATCACTGCTTCGCCAGGCGAGGAGGTAACAATAACAATACTTGTAGATAGGATTGGCGGGTTCAAAGGAGAATTATCCCTGTCAGCTACCAGTGGCGAGCTAAGCTCTAGTAAACTTAGTATCGACGACGAGAGAACGTCTGCAACGATAAATTGGAGGATAAAGGCCCCGGAGGAGCCAGGTACGTACAGCTATGAAGTGAAAGCCTTGAATACTTCTGGAGAGATACTAAAGACCTCAACGGTCACGATTATAGTTAGGCCGAAGGGCCGCGAGGCTGTTAAGGGTGTTCCACCGAAGGGTACAAAGCTCTCGCTGATAGAGGTTGAAGTCTCCGGCTTCAACTTCAAACCACTAAGGGTTATCGATTCCAAGTTTGGCTCTGAATGCGAGGTTGAAGAGGCTGTACTCGAGCTAGAGGCTGAAATAGCTGGTAGGAAGCCCAAGGTGGCCCTAAGGCTCAATGGTGTAGCCCTTGATGACGTAAAGAGCATCTTCCCGGCTATTGCACAGAGATACGGCATCTCTATGAGACACCTGTGGTATCGTCTTAGGCTGAGGCCCCGCAATGGTGAATACGTTTTGGCGCCGGAGTTTAGCGAGAACGAGGCGAGAGATGTTGAGAACTATATGACCTACTACGTGTTTGAAGAAGGGTGATAACAGTGGAAGCTAGTGAGAAGCGAATAGTTTTACGTTTTACAACTAGGAGAGTGGGCAAGCATGGCAAGCCCGTGGAAGTTGTTCATTTTTATAGCTCAACAGGTGGTAGGGTTTTCCACGCATGCTGCGAGAGGGGAGTGGTTTCGAGTTTCCTCCAAAGGATAAACTATGACGCTAGGCGGAGTAGGACAGGCAAGACAATCTACTTAGAGGGAGACAGAGCCGAGGAGCTCTTCAGGAAGCTGGTTATCCTTGCAGGATGCAGACAATGTACGAGAAGCCGGGCGAAAATACCCGAGATAGCAGAAGTGGTAGCGGGTCTTGGCGAGTTCGAGACAATCTTCTGGTACAGTAAAATCCTCGAGGAATACGAGAAGAGGGGGTTCTGGGGGGTGTGCAGGGTTGCAAAAGGCTTCCGGGTTCTCTACAGAATCGACTAGGAGACAGGCCCTGAGCCTCCTCGGTAGGATTGTTAAGGGATACGAGCTTCACCCCTTCTTCTTCATTTTAAACACCAGTGCCGACCCTCCGATATTGCCCTTTGCTCACCAGACAGAGCTGCTTTTCAGGCTGGCTTTTCGTAAGCCCATTAGAATCCTTGTTGGCGACGAGATAGGACTAGGTAAGACTATCGAGGCGATACTCGCAGTCAAGCTACTTGAGAAGAGAGATGGGGTTAGAAGGGTACTGTTCCTCGTCCCTAAGATTCTATTGGAGCAGTGGAGAGGGGAGCTTAAGAGGTTCGGGGTTCATGCAAAGGTCATAAAGAGGGGGAACATCTCTACTCTAGCCCAGCAAGGCTTCCCCGAAGGATGGTATATTGCTTCTATAGACCTTGTTAAGAGAGAGGAACACAAGCCTAAGATAACTGGCGTTGACTGGGACGTGGTTATAGTTGACGAGGCTCATAGAGTAGGAAAAACTAGGTCGGGCCAGGAAAGTATTACACAGAGATATGAACTGGTGGAGGATTTAGCAAAGACTACTAGTCGAAATATCATTCTACTCTCAGCAACTCCTCATAGGGGACATGTCACTGACTATATTTCTAGGCTTAAGCTTATTGACCCCTATCTTATTGGCGAGAAGGAGCTGGATAATGACTCATTCTACCAGCTAACTCGTGACTCAATTGTGATACGCAGAACTAAAATGGACGTGAATGAAGTCTATGAGTACAGACAGATATTCAAGAAGGCCAGGTTTGTCGCAAGGGTCATAAGTGCTACACGTGAAGAGGCGGAGTTCAATGAGCTTCTATTTAGATTTCTACGAGATAAATTATTAAAGTATTATGAATACATTGGAGAAGAGCCTAAGGCTCTTCCCTTGCTACTTGCCCTTATAGCTAAGAGAGCCTCCTCAAGCCCCTATGCTGCTATGCAGACACTAGAAAGAATGCTCTACAAAAGGTCCCTTGTAATTGAAGGAAAGGCAGCCTCTTTGGTTGATGCCGATAAGCTTGATAAAGAGGCTGAAAACATAGTTGAAGCTTACCTTGGCTTAGGCTTTGAAGACTATAGTGAATTAGGTGACCAAGATGAGGCCGTCGAACCCGACGAGCCCATTAATAGATTCGCTGAGAAATGTGGTGCCCTGCTCGAGGAACAAGACCTAGAGATAGTCGAGCGACTCTTTCGTCTTGCAAAGGTGATAGCCGAGCGTAATGATAGTAGGTTAAAGGGCGTCTTTAAGCTTATACGTGAACACCTTGCTAGTGGAGACAAGATTGTAGTATTCACAGAGTACAAGGATACGGCCGAGTATATTTATAGCAAGCTTAAAGAGGAAATGCCGAACGTCGTTGATGCATCAGCGCTCATCACGTCCGAGGGAATAATTATTCCTGGTTGGAGAGAGCGTAGAAGACCCGATATTGAAGACTTAAAGAGATATTTACGGCTTGGGAGAATTAAACTCATTATTTCAACAGATGTCGCATCAGAGGGGCTGAATCTACAGGTGGCAAACATCATTATAAACTATGAGCCCACCTGGAGCCCTATTAAAGTAGAGCAACGCCTCGGGAGGGTGTGGAGGCTTGGCCAGGAAAGAGAGGTAACAAGCTACACGCTTTTCCTGGCTATAAGAAGCGATAAAGACGTCCTAGATGTGTTGTATAAGAAGTTGCTTGCATGGGGTCGCTCCCTCCAGGAATCCCGGGTATCTATTGGAGAGGAAGTCATCATAGATATGATGACGGAGGAAGGGTTTACAACGATTCCCATCGATGTAGCTAAGGGCACGCCGAAGTACAGCGAGTACAAGGCCTTATTGACATACATACGTGAGGGCCGTGATGGACTAGAGCACTATGTTCAAAGCATCATAAATGCTCTAGCTGCTCTGAAGAAGAACCTCGAAAGGGTAGGTCTAACCAGGAGGAATATTGCATTTAGAATTGAAAGACTGCTTAGCGACGTTTTAGGTGATTTCCGTGGAAACACTGTTGACGAAGTGTTCAAGAAGCTATTCATAGTAGTAGCAGGGCTGAAGGGATTAAGTGTTAAAGTTGACGGAGACAGGGTATTTGCCGGGACATATAGACTAGACAATGTAAACGATTTTTACCTAAATACTATCTCGCTTCTTTCAGGCATTAGTGGTTTAGATAAGCCCGTTTACATAGTATCCTCGGCGCAGGTGGAAGGTTTAAAGGAGTTGTATTTGTTCAAAGTCACGATATTCCTTGGAAATAGCCCTATTTACTCTGAAACCGTGGGCGTTGGAGTTAAAGCTGGTTCTACTGAAGTGTTCAGAGGGAGAAAGTTACTTGACATTATTGCCGGGAGTTTGTTGCCGGACCGGATTATATCAAGTGTGGACGAGTACTACGCCCCAAGTACGCTTTTACAAGACTTAAGTGTGAAAGCCTCGAAGACGATTTTAAATAATGTTGTGAGGGCGGCGACAAAGGAGCTGCTCGACTATGTATCCAAGCTTGAGAACCTACGTTTAAGCGCACAACACCGAGATTGGGAGCCCAAATCCCTGGAGGTATACAGTGATAAGTCCGAGTACCTTGGAGCAATAATATTCACAGCACCATCTGAAGGTGGTGTCAGCAGCTCTGCTCCACCAATCCCAATTAAGGTTAAGGAGATAGAAGAAGCTGCTATGAGGATAGCAATGGAATACGAGAAAAAATCGGGAAGAATACCTGAGGACGTCAGCATGAGAGAGCATTTCGATATTCTAAGTAGGAATCCACGAACCGGCGAGGTGCGGTATATAGAGGTTAAGGGGAAGTCTAGCTTTGACCTTGAAATCGAGCTTACTGAAACCGAGTTTAGAGTTGCTAAAGAATATGGCGAGAAGTACTGGCTCTACATAGTCTATGGAATTGGAACTGGAAAACCCAGGCTATTAGCCGTCCGAGACCCTGTTAACAATATGAGGTGGAGTGAGGTTAGCGTTAGGAGGTATAGGTTCAAGCCGGAGTAGGTGCTAGCCTTGAAGCCGCAGCTAGTCCTAACCGAGGAGCCGATAACCCTTGAGGTGTATGGTGGGTATAGGGAGATTGGCGGGAACTGCATCGTCATCAAGGATAAGGATAGGAAGATAGTTTTCGATAATGGTATTAGGTTCCAGGTGCTTAGGAGATATTATCGTGGAAGGATACGACCTCTCGGTATAAACGAGTTGAGAAGTATTGGTGTTATACCACCACTAGACGTGTTCGAGGATATTGATGCACTCTACATATCCCACTTTCACCTAGACCATTTAGGGTTACTTGGAGCGCTTCCTCCTGGAACGAGGGTTTATGTTCCATCAATTAGTGTATTGGAAACTATTGAGGAATGGTATAGAGTGACTCCTACCTGGCTTGCGGAGTTACCCCATAAGCTGCATGTAGATATTGCTGAGCTAAAACCGTACAAGGAAGATGAGCATGGAGTGACTCCTATACCAGTAAGTCACAGTGCTTATCCCTCTTATGCACTAGTCTACAATGGGTATGATAAGACTGTTTTCTACAGCGGTGACTTCAGGGTTCAAGGACCACTAGGTCCCAGAATCGATACACTGCAAAATATGGGGAGGGTTCTCGGTGCTGAAGGTACAGACTTCGCTTTACTCGAAGGCACTAATATAGGAGGTGTCGAGACGCCTATAGGACCCGAAGAGTTTAGAAGCATAGTGAACAGGGTTCTCATGGGAGGCGGATTATCAATAATCTCCCTTGACCCTCTTGACTTCGAACTTCTTACAGCAATTTCTGAACTGGCATTATCCAATGGTAGAACGGTTGTTATAGCGTCTTCGATGATAGCTAGTGTTCTGCCACAGTGGTTTACTAGCGAGTTTAACGTGGGTAACCTTAAGCTTGCCGTAGCAACCGAGCTAGAAGAAGTATCAGCAGTGCCAGTAGACCATGTTAGCCTCAAACAGGACGTGTTCGAAGACCCTAGTAGTTATCTGTTAGTGCAAGAGCCTGTTGGCTTCTTAGAGATGCTTAGACAAATGAGAGTTTGGGGGGAGAGGTTGCCAAGGGATGCAACAGCTCTCCTGACTACGCCAGAACCCTTTGAGGCCGAGTCAGAGGTCGAGGAGGAGACTCTCGCCTACTGGCTGTACATGCTGGGGATACAGGTCTATAGGGTAAGACTCTCCGGACACTACTATCCACACGAATTAAGAAGCATACTCGACGTAGTCAAATACAGGAGACTAATACCGATACATACTAGGCACCCTAAACTAATGCATACCCTCTCCGGGTATAACAAGTAGGGCCTAAACTAGATTATCACACAATGTGATAATTAAAGCACAAGCATAAAACACAGCATTCACATTAAGCCAAGTATACCACTAAGGTATACTGTCTAAGTTAAGAAGACTGTATCATCTGTTGTTGATATTTATTTGGGCACCATATACAATACCTTACGGTAATGTTCAACAAATAGTCTAAACAGGTAAGTGTTACATTTTTCATTATGTTGGTTCAGCTGTCCAGGCGGTTATTGGAGGATTCCACCTCATTAATGCACCATATGAGAGGATAAAGAAGACTGTCGAAGCGTTGGAACAGTTGAATGTTAAATACGTATATGCTGGACACTGCATCGGCTTCAAAGCACAAGTAGAGCTTTACAGAGTGTTTGGAGACGGGTCCGCACCACTGAGTACTGGAATGGTATTAGAGTTCTAAATTTCTTAATTGATGAAAAGGTGATTAATCAGCATAGAGAGGTCTCACGGAATTCTAACCAGTAGGATTCCCTCCTGAGTAGGTATTATAGTTGCGACAAAACCGCTCTCGCCGCTCATAACGTCTTTGAAACTTTTAGCAACCTCGTCTACGTATGCATTATGGAAAGCTATTGCTCCTCTAGGCCTCACCTTCTTCACTGCTTCGTTGAAGAACTGCCTGTAGGCGTGTTTGTCGATGTCGACGAACACGAAGTCTATCTCTCCATCCCCGAATGCTTTTATAAAGTCGAGAGCGTCTTGGTTGACTAGCTTAACCTCTACACACTTACTCTTCACATTTTCGAAGTTACGTTTTAACACCTCATACCTTCCACGGTTTCTCTCTACAGCGTAGACAACTCCTTTAACGCACAACGCGTCGAGTGAAGCTACAATCCATAGAGTCGAGTAGCCGACGCCGGCGCCTGCGTCAACAGCGGTAAAGCTCCTTTTGTTTTCAACCAGCATTGAAACTAACGTGTATAGTGCTAAACCGTCTTCCCTATCGATCCTAGGGATAAACATTCTATCAGAGGCTTTCTCGAGATAATTGAGATATTTCAGCAAACCGTTCGAGTAACACATTCTAGCCCAGCCCAACATAAAGCTGTTATCGAATGCCTAACATCTTATTAAAATCCCATCAGCACTTATTCAATATTTACGCAGGAAGCTCTTGAAAATCCAACTTCAACAGTCTAGTTGAAACCAAGCCTACTCCTCACCGTCGAGTATAGTTCATCGAGTATCATCACTAAGGGATTCAACGTTAACATTCTCAAACCAGTTACCACGATAAGAGGTAACACTAGGTAGTCTACCCAACAGTTTACACTCCTTGAATAATGATATGAACTACAGGAGAAAAGCAGATGTTTCTACGGGCACGCCGGGATTTGAACCCGGGGATCCTCCGGCTCCGAAAGCTGATACCAATATCAGGGTGTTGTGTGAAGCCATTGAGTGTTTACAATGTTTTTGTAGGAGTGGCTATGTGTTATCCAGTGGTGGAGTTATTCTACTGCAATACGTTTTAATCTCTAAAGTCATAGTATAGTAATTGGGTGAATGCATGTCCAAGGTTATCAGGGTAAAGTATGAGAAGGGGGTTCTTAAGCCTTTGGAGCCTTTGGAGCTTCCTGAAGGTGAAGAGCTACTGGTTGAAATTATTGATGTTGAAGAACGTATTAGGAGGCTTCAAAGGTATAGAGGAGTACTTGGCCCCGTTGATGAAGAGCTTTTAGAGGAGGCTATAGAGGAGGCAGAACAGCTTTGATATACGTGGACTCAAACGCTCTGATTTATTTACTTCACGATGTCAGGCCCAAGTCCGATCTAGTTATCAGACACTTAGCTAGGCATGAAGAGGTATTCACTAGTTTGAGAACAGTAGAGGAAGCATCATACATAATAATTCGGGTAAAGGCTAGCAAGCTGTATGGTGCAAGAGGAGTTTATGATATCCGCAGGATTGTTGCTGAACACGGGCTCGACTTTGTGAAGGATGAGTTGGAGGCTCTTAGGAAGCTAGTAGAGGAGAACAACATAGCTGTTCTACAAGACGTGGCGGCTATAGAAGAAATCCACGAAACTATGTTAAAATACAAACTCCTTCCAGGAGACGCTATCATAGCCTTAACCTGCAAGCGATACGGTATAGACACCATACTAACCTTTGACGAGGACTTCAAGAGAATACCCTGGCTGAAGATTGTCCCCTAACCCCTACTTTAGGATAAATCACTCCCGACTATCTATCCTGCGAAAAGACTAGCGCCCTTCCAGGGTCTCGACTACCGATACATTTCAAGCATGAGTTAGCACGGTCTTGACAAGTTCCAACGGGCCCGCCGGGATTTGAACCCGGGTCCTCCGGCTCCGGAGGCCGGCGCCC